>Ga0164292_10001153_pt1 | contig 21227 bp, 19 predicted proteins | sample GEODES117metaG_FD_111486 | JGI IMG/M metagenome (GOLD analysis project Ga0164292, IMG submission 111486) | Eutrophic lake water microbial communities from Lake Mendota, Wisconsin, USA - GEODES117 metaG | ecosystem: Environmental > Aquatic > Freshwater > Lake | place: USA: Lake Mendota...
AAGAGGAGGATGATTGATCATGTGTATTTGTGGAAAACCTGAAACCCTCGGTGTCGTGCATTCTTTGGACGTGCCGTGCTTTCATTATCAACCGCCGGACCCTCGAGCTGACGCTTTTGCTCGTGAGTTTTACGTCGCTGCGATCCTTGGCAACAGGGCTGCTGCAGATGGCGCGTCAGAGAAACTGCTTCGGTACGTGCTTTCGACGCCGCCCCTGATGGCCGCCACGGTACCGCCTAAAGTTGAAAAACCTGAGCCGAACGTGCGGGAGCAGACATTGGAAAACGGGAAAAGGAGTGACACTTCCTCTACCAACTGATTGAGGAGATTTTTTATGGATTCATATACCGCTGTAGGTTTGGCTGAAGGCTTTATCGAAGCCGAGTCTGAGGAGCAAGTTATCGAGGCTTGGCAGTATCTGCACGATACCCGCCTCGCCTACCAGCTTCAGGGCTTTTTTGGTCGCACCGCTCAGCATCTGCTGGCCGAAGGCATCATCGTCGACAATTCTGAGGAGAACTGAAATGAGCAATGAATTCAATCGTATGATCTTTGACGTGGCTCATAAGGCTGGCCACGAGGCCGCGACGAAGGTGGTGCCAGAGCCCATGATGGTTGTGGGTGACAAGCAGGTTTGGCACGTCCCTGAGGGCATGTGCGGCTTTGCTTGGGTGGGTTTCAAAGGTAACACCAGCTTCGGTCGATGGGCCCTCAAAAACAAGCTTGCCCGAAAGGCTTACTCCGGTGGCTTGCACCTTTGGGTGAGCGATTACGAGCAGTCGTATGACCGCAAGTCGGCATATGCCTCTGCATTCGCCCAAGTCTTGCGCAACCATGGGATCGATGCCTACGCGGACAATCGACTAGATTAAGGGGAGAGCGTCGGGGGGATAAGGGGGGATCGAGGGCGGGACTTCACACCGCCCCTTTTTTCCGTTACGATCCCGCCTTAATTTATTCAATGAAGGCTATTTTATGAATCCTTTTGAATCTCACGAAATTGAGCATTTGTCCGCGTCGACTTGCAACATGTTCGCTTCATCTCCAGCGATGTTTGTACTAACGAAGGTTTTGAAGCGACCGAACGTCGTCGGCGCTGCGGCTCATCGTGGGACCGCCGTCGAAGACGGCATTTCGGCTGGCTTGAAAGATCACTCGCTCGATCCGTTGCAATGCGCCGGCATCGCGCTCGATAAATTCAAATTGCTGACTGCGCTCTCCGGCGATTCGCGTCTTGAGAAAGAGCGGACTTCCGTACCCGACATGGTGAAGCAGGGCCTGCAGGCACTTCGCCCATATGGCGTGCCCTCATCGATGCAGGGCGAGATTCGATACGAGATCAATGGCCTCGCCGTGCCTTTCATTGGGTACTATGATTTTGAATGGGACAATGGCCAGCGCAAGATCTTGATCGACTTGAAGACCACGCATGCACTGCATAGCGAAATCAGCAATGCTCATGCGCGGCAATTGGCGCTGTATCATGCTGCTCGCGGCGGAGAATCCGACCCGCAGATCGCTTATGTAACGCCGAAAAAGCATGCGATTTACCGACTCGAGAACCCTTCTGCGCACGTCAAGGCACTGCTGCAAATTGGTCTTTCGATCCAAAAATTCTTGTCGATCACGAAGGACCCGGGGGAGCTTGCATCGCTCGTGGTGCCTGACGTCGACAGCTTTTATTTTGCCGACCCGTTGACGCGCAAGGCCGCGTTTGACGTGTGGGGCGTCTAAGTTTCTGCATAAGCAGGAAAGCAAGCTGCGAGCTATATCGCGGCATCTTGTAAGAGGTAATTGAAAATGGCACTTGGTTTTAACTTTTCTGAAGGCGGCTCTGGTGGCGAGATCATCCCGATCATCAAGTTTGATTGTCGGTCTGGCCGCATGTTTCGCCGCGACCGCGTGAATGGTGAAGACAACATTGTCGACATCAGCCGCAGCTTCAAGGCGGTATTTGATTTCGAGAACATCGAAGTCGGATACATCAACTTCGATACCGGCAGCGCGCCTGACTTTCAGGTGGTTCGCTTCGGCCAGAAGCAGCCTGACCGTCCGAGCGAAAAACACAAGCCCGGTGTGCGCTTGTTGGTGAAGCTGGGCAAGGAGCTTGGTGGCGATCTTCGCGAGCTCGCGTCGACCGCTCGTGCATTCCTTCGTGGTATTGACGAGCTGCACTCGGCTTATACCGCTGGCGCAGCGGCAAATGCCGGTAAACTGCCCGTGGTGACCCTCAAAGACACCGTGGCCATCACCACGGGTGAGGGCGCTCGCAAGTCGACGAACTACTCGCCGGTCTTCGAGATTGTCGGCTGGGTCGCACGTCCTGCGGACTTGGTCTATAAGCCGAAGAATCCAGCCCCGGTGGCGGCCCCTGCGCCCTCTGGCGGCCCTCCGGCTACGGGATCGACTCAGGTCTCTGCGCCATCCGCTGCGGGTGACGCTGAGGATTTCGGATAACAGGTCGGGAGGGGGCGGAGAGGGACCGCCCCCATCCCTTTAAGGGAAGGTCATGAGGTATATATTCACACTGAACATGCCATCGAAAGCGGGCAATCCGGTTCATCAGATCATCGGCGACCATCCAGCAAAAACGCTCGAGGCCCTCATCTCTGTGCTGATTGATGACGGAATCATCATCGTCGATGAAATCTACCGGGACAACAACTCAGGCAATTACTACAGCGTCGGCCCGATTGCTTTGTCATCGAGCGTTATTGGGAAGGTGAAGGTGTTGAACCCGTAGAGTCTTTTGAAATGCTTTTCGCATACATTCTTTTTGCAGAATGGGCGACGTAAACAGCGCGTCGATGCCAACCCTTACCAAAAGTTTCAAAGTTTTTTAGTTGTTTATAAAAATCAAGTCGAAATTGAAAATAAGCAATTATAAATCGCTCAGGCTCGGTGGCCATAACCGCCTTCATTGTGCCGGGGCCAAAAATCCCATCTTCTTTGACGCCCGCGACTTTTTGTAAAATGATGGTCGATCTTTTGACGCCAGCGTTCACGGCAAAATCAAAAACAGAAAGGTCGACGCCCGCCGGCAATTCGTCACATCGGCATTTGTCCCAGTACCATTCTTTGTACAACGGGCGCACAAGATCTGGCGTGAGATCTCGCATTTCTTTTTCAGTCACTTCGCGCTTAACCCATGTTTCCCACACGCGCTTCGTGACGCCGAGATTGGTCATGCCGCCCGGGTCTTTGGGATGATTGACGAAGCCGCCTTCATGTTTGAGGACTTCGGCAAGGCAAAGATCAAAATTCTCTTTCACTTTTTGAATACCTCAGCTACTGATGGCAGAATCTTTTCTGCGCTTCGGCCGATGACGTAACCGCCAAGGCCAAGCTGGACGATATCCCAAAGGGCCAAGTACTCTTGCTGCGAAATGTTTGGCGCCGCCCATCCAAACCATCGAGCTACAATCAAAAAAACAAACGTCAGCATGGTGATAGGTCGCCAACTTGATGCAAGCCAATTTTCCGAGGCCGCCTCGGCCTTAACAATTTCGGCAGCGCCTTTGCGCAATTCAGTTTGCGCGGCGAGTTCTGCAAGCGCGCCAGTTTGCTGCATCTTGAGTAGCTCAAGCTTCGCCTGATCGCGCTGGGCGGGATCTGGCCAAAGGCGGTCAATGAGCTTTGAGCCGATGTCGAGTGCTGCGGATACAGGATCGAATGCCATGGCTATGCTCTCCAAAACTGTACGAAAAAAGCGCCTACGCCGCCTTTTTGACCCCAACTGTTGTACCCACCCCCGCCTCCGGCACTCGACTCGGGATCAAAAGCATAAGTAAATCCGGCAGCCCCAAATCGTCCAAATAATACTCCCCCATCTCTAGATTGGGGATTAGAGAAACCCTGATAATAAAGTTGAGATCCGCCTTGATTGATCCCATAAACATTAGTGACACCCGGGTTTCCGTTTCTAGCAGCAAGGGGATTTAATGAATAAGTGGCCCACACTGGGCCGCTTCCTGATACGACGCCTCCAGCACCATTAGTTCCATTAGCGAGACCGCCTTTCCCGCCGCCTACGGTAATTGTATTTCCGGGCCAACTAAATGTGAAGCTCGACCCATCCGCACCATCACCACTTGTTGTCGTGTCATTTTCTGGCGTTATTGTTAAAGAAAATTCGTCAAATTCATTGACAACAATTCCGCCGGGTATAAAAGTTTTATTTCCAACAAAACTTGCCGCGCTTCCTCCGGCTCCAGCGGCAAAATTAGTCGTTGACGCCGCTCCGGCGCCTCCTTGCCCATACATAGTAAAAGCCATTCTATTGCATGTGTATGGAACACTTATTTTCCCAACAGCCCCCAATGGAAAATCTGGCGGACTTTGGTAAAAAAGTTGTGTACCGACAGAATATGTAGCATCAAGAAAAAGGTCCGTATCGTAAGGCTTGTCTGCCTCAACACCATTCCACCAAAAGGCATTTGCTGCCCCCCAAGTACCCCCAGAAAAGGTTATTCCAAAAGAACCTCCACTAACTAAATTTTGAGGTTGTGTGGTGTAAAATTCATTTACAAACCAAGCAGTTTTTGGCTGCGCCCATACGCCGTTTCGTTTGACGTAAACCTCGTTTACTGTTTGCCAAACACCGCCAACTTTTACAAATACAGTCATAGCTTATGACCAGCTAAGGTATAAAACGGCACTGATTCCAGCCTGACCCGGCGCGCCATTGTATCCGCCTGCGCCACCTCCTCCGGGGAATTGCGGAGGAATATTGCCAATCGATTGACCACCGGCTCCACCGCCCGGACCACCGGCTGTTCCGCCGACGCCACTTGCAGGACCCGCCACAGCAGGACCTCCATTCCCCGGATTGCCCGGGTCAAAAAGAACATCACCGCCAACATTGTCCCATACGGTTGTTCCGCCCTCGCCGCCTTGAGCGAGAAAATCAAAATAAGGAGTTGCGCCGAACAGTGTAGAAATACCTGCGGGATCTCCTCTGTTACCGGAACCCCATTCGTCAAATACAAAAACCGCATGAGTTGGATTTGGAGGATTTAAAACACCAAATGAAGAAGGTCCGCCCAAGTAAAAAACATATTCTTGAAGCGGGGTAACTGGATAAGGGCCCTCAATGTTGTACTGAGCGCCACCGCCAGATCCAGCTAAAAGATTTGTTCCAGAGGACGCATCTTTACAGCCGCCCGCTCCGCCAGCGCCCCATCCATAAACTGTCAATGAAGTCGCGCCGCACGGGGCATAAACTCTTCCAATAATTCCATAATCAGCAGGGTCTTGATTAGGCTCGTACAACATCTGAGTGAATGGCACAAAACCATTCGGCTGCCAAAATATTCGCCAAGCACCGTCTACCTTGTGCCAAGCCTCTGTAAGTAACTGCCAAGTCCCGCCAACTTTTACGTAGATTTCGTTGACTTGTTCCCAGTTACCAGCGACTTTTACGTATACCTCGCACATTTAATACCTGAACCAAACGTCACCGTCATTGCCTCCAGAAGGCGCAGCGGTGGAGGCCGTAACAATTGCGCTGCTGAAAGCTCCGTCCCAATTCAGAAAATCAGATCCTCCGCCACCACCAGAAGAGTTGATCGTGATGGAGCCATCACCATTTGTGATGGTGACGTTCGTTCCTGCAGTCAGTGTGGCCTTCGTGAGGCCGCCTGCAGCGTTACCGATTAGGATCTGGCCGTTGGTATAAGTCGTTTCGCCAGTACCGCCATTCGCTTCGGTGAGCGTGCCTGCGAGCGTAATAATGCCGGTCGATGCAGTTGCAGGCGTGAGGCCTGTAGTGCCGCCAGAGAAAGACGCTACACCACCACCACCACCACCGCCGACAGCCCAAGACAGATTGCCACTGCCATCTGTCGCAAGCACGTAGCCCGCAGCGCCGTCAGATCCGGGCCACGTATATACCGTGCTGTCCGAAACTGCGGCTGGGATCAGCCCAAAGAACCCGCTGGTGGCGCCTACAAACGTCAGGCCTCGAGTGCCGACGTACGTACCGTCAAAGGTAAAGTTTGCCGACCCAGCCAATACGCCGTTGTCGTTGTATTGAACTTGCGTATTGCTTCCGCCCGGTAGCGAGTTGGTCGACGAGTACGAAATGTTCGTGCCATCACTGATGACCTGAGACCGATAGCCTTGGCGCAAAAGCAGCGATGTGCCACCGCCAGCAGACGAGAAGGTGACCGTAAAGTTACCCGTCGTGTTGTTGTAGATGGACCAAACGCCACCCTTGCCAGAGGGCAATTGATAATTGACGTTTGCGCTTAAAAGACCAGCGATGATGATATTGGGAGGGCGGTACTGCGAGTCCGATAAGGTAACCGTGCCACTCGCGCCCACCGCATTGATGTTGGTCGTACCGCCAAATGCCGTATCGATAATATCAAAGTCAGTATTGACTGGCTGATCCCACGTATTGACGTAATCGCCATTTGCCGGCTTTTCGATAAGTTTGTTAGTTGTAAAAGTACTGGCCATGATTACTCCTAAATCGCTTTATCAGCTACTTCAAGTGCCTTTGCAATGTGATCATCGTGAACCCCTAAGAGGTCCTCCGTCTTTGAATTGCTGCGCTTCTTGGCATCTTCAGTAGCAACCATCAGCTTATTCAGCAAACTTTCTACTGATCCGCCTATCTTACCGCCAGTCGCACGCGCAATTCTGCCGCCAGCTCGAGATGCGGGCCTGCCGAAAATTTTCAAAATGTAGTTTTGTGTTTCCTCAGGCAAGAAATTGGCAAAACTCTCGCCGCTTTCTCGAGCTGCGTTCAATGCGCGCCGCACCGCGCCGGGGCCTGCATTGTAAGCGGCTGCTGCAATAACCGGGTCTTCGAATTGCCTGAGCATGTCTTCGAAGTAAGCGCGGCCTAAAGCCTCGTTGTACGCCGGATCGCTCCTCAAACGCTGTGGGTCGTAGGGCAAGCCGGCTAGTTTTGCTGCTTCTGGCGCAGTTCCCGGCATGACTTGAGCAATGCCCAAAGCGCCAGCCGAAGAAGTTATAACATTGCCCTGCTTGTCGAACTGCTGCTTCCCACTTTCAACTTGCAACATTCGATCAAAAACCTCAGAAGCTGGAAGCTGCTTCGGTTCCATGCCGACCGAACCCTCAGTGAGAGTGGCACCCGGAGCCGTGACTTCCTGCGAAGGTGGCGTGCCAATCGAAGCGCGCACCAGCGAATTCCGCATCAGGTCCATGGTGCTTCCGAGAATGCCCGGGGCAGCAGGGACCTTGCGAATGATTTCGCCAAGACGCTTCAACTTTTCGGGGTCGTCCGTCCCGATCAAGCTCAGCATTTCGTTGGCTGTTTTTCGGTAATTTCTTGTTTGAACACCGGTTGTCACTGCTTGCTGGGCTTTAGTCGCGAGGATATTCACCATCGGACCAAAATCACCCCTCACTGCAGCCAACATGGCAGGGCCCATTTCAAATGCAACTTGACCCTTGATGAATTGCTCTTGAACTGACGGGTCATCCAAATGCGCGCCGTAAGCTCTTGTTCTTTTCAAAACAGATTCAGAAGCGGCGCGGCCTAGAATTGAATCCAGTTCCGCTTGCCCCAACGCGGTTTGTAGGATCTTGCTTCTATTCGGATCTTTGATAAGCCGAAGAATGTCGTCCGGGCCGCTCTTTTCTGCGATTTCTGCAAGTTGTGCAGCCAAACCTTGCCGAAACATATCTTTTCGTTCCGGCGAATATCTGTTGAAAGCCGTGATCAACGGACCAGCTTTGAACGTCGTTCCAGCACTTCGCAGGGCGCCATATCCCGCTTCAACGGCATTTTGTGCGCCTAAAGATTCAGACGCGGCATCTCGGGCGCGCTGATAATTCGGAACGGTAGTATCGAGTTCGTCAACCACCTGCTTACGTAAATTTTTCAGGTCGATGGCTTTATTTGATTTGCCTTGTCTGTACGCTTCATTGATAGCGTCATCAAGATCTCGTTTGACCTGATCCCAGAAGAAAATGTTTCCCGAGCTCGTTCTCGTCGGGGCGATGATTCGTGACTTGGGATTCTTGGCAAGATCCCGAGCATTGGTCATGAAATCTTTCAATGCGCCGCTTTTTACAAGGGTACTCAGCTCAACGCTAAATACATCGCGAGCTGCCGGGTCTGTTTCAAGAGCCTTGTACAGGCGGTTGATTTCGTTTTCGTTGGAAGAGCGAATAGCCTGCTGTATGTCAAATGCATCATCGGTCACGCCGAGCGTGCTTCCGATATGCTGCCTCATTGCCGTATTTGCTCTGGCCGCTTGGTCGGCAACTTTGCTATTAAGTTCTTCAAGAAGCTGCTGAGACTCTGGCGTCGCAAAGCCGTACTTCGAGATGAGTTTTCTCGTTTCATTTCCCGCCATGTTGAAAAGGCCCGGCGATGCGCCAGACTCAATAGCTTTTTTCAACTGCTCGGGATTCATCTTTGACGAGCCATTTGCAACGTCACGAGCAATGGCTGTGAGAAGTTCCTGCTCAATCTGCCCCTTGCCGGGGCCGGTCACGAATTGAATGCTGCCCTTGGCAGCCTTGAACCCTGCAGGTCCGAGGAGAGAGCCCAAAATTCGAGCAGGCGTTTCGTATTCAGTGCCTTCGGTCAGTTGACCTGCGCCTTCAGCAAGCACGCCTGACGTGCCTGCAATTCCGAGTCGCGTGAGTAAACCCGCGCCTCCAGTACCAATACCGCTTGGCACCGCTCGGAATCCCGCGCCAACAAGTTTTCCTGCTGTCGTTTCAGGCGCATAAGACAATTCAGGCGCCACAGAGCGAACCACTTTTTCTATACCCTGCCCAGTGGGAAGAGTAATGCCAAAAATCTTGTTCACATCTCCAGCAATTTCTGCTGCAGATTTGCCTTTCATGGCCTCTTGTCTTGCCAAGGCAATGGCTTTTTCTGCCGATCCTTTTTCAGCAAGACCAAAGCCTTCTTTGGCACGAGCGATTGCTTCTCTGGCTTTGAGTGATCCGATATCGACAAGTTGGCCTATGCTGCCGGGAAGCCCCGGCAAATCTGCAAGTAAGCCCATGGCAAGACCTGAACCAGCCGATTTGGCGACGTCTTCAATAGTCCCCGGGGGCGGTTTACGAGGGGCGGGCGGCGCTCCCGGGGTAGGAGCGGGAGGCGCCTTTTTTGACTCAGGTGTCTCGTATCGACGAGGGCGACGAGGCGCCGCAGCCGACGTCTCTCTTGCCGCGCCATACTGCGCCAAGATACTGCCTGCACGCGAGGTTTCTGCCTCAGGCGCTTTCGGTGTAGGGGCTTGAGGCTCCCCTGTCGGGGTTATCCCGTAATTGGCAAGGATGCTTTCTGCCATGGCGGGTTACCTGTTAAAGAAGAACCGCGTGAATCCCGGCATGCCGAGTTCTTTATCCAGCTCCGCCGGATCAACTTTGCCATCGATTATGTCGTCAATCAAAGTTGCGCCAGTTGTTTTGTTCTTTCCAGTTTTCAAAATTTGATTCAGACGTTGCCGTTGCCTCTCATAGAACTGATCGTTGTAGTCCGTTCTAAATGCCAATCGAGCCTGAGCCGACTTGTACATGCCCGGCATCGAAGCAAGTTCCTTGTAGTCTTCAAGATAACGGGCCTGATCGAGAGCTTTTTGCTTGTCGATGTACATGTTGGCCATGATCTCAAGCGCGGCATCTCTCGGCATGCCTGCGCCCGGAGTCGCTGCGGCAATTTGATTGAGAGCCTGAAATGCCCTTTGCCCTGCGGCCTGAACGCCCTCGAATTGCATCGCCGTCGAGAGCTTTTGCGCAATGATGGACTTGTCGACGTCAGAGGGCAAAAGTCTATACTCTTGCGGAACTCCAAGTGACTGTTGGATATCGTTGATTCTAGCTATCAAAGTCGTTCTAAGTGAGTTCAAAGGGCCCGCCCCGACAAATCCTCCCTCTAATCCCGCAAGTTGTCTTGCGAGTTGGTTCAGGCTTGTTCCAGATTCTGCCGCAGAGATTGCGGCTGCATTGATGGCTTCTTCATCTGCAATCGATTTTGCGATAAATGCATTGCGCTGAGTCTCCGGCATCGAGAGCAGCGCATCAGAATCCGCACGCGCCTTGGCCATATTGGCCTCGGAAATTGTCGGATTCCACTTGTACTCACCGACCGCTTTGTCGCCCTCGGCAGAAGACGGACGACCCGGAACGGCAGGTTCTTGCGGCGCCGCAGGCGTCGTTGCTGCGGGCACACTGGCGCCAGATACAGGAGTTGCGCCCGGCAAATTTTTGATGATTTCGCCAGCTTGCGCAGCGCCTGCTGTTGGCGGCTTGCCCATATTGTGCCACTCAGAGAGCGTAACGGTCTTGCCATCGGCGAGCACAACGTACGTGAGGCCAGCGCGAACAAAGATCGCATTCTGCGGGATCGTCTGCGCTTCGGCAGCCGTGAGCACGCGAGTCTGTTGCGTGTCCGTCTTCGTCTTTTCAATGTCCGCCAATTGTTTGCGGATATCGGTGTAAGACTTCGTACCAGCACCAAGGCCGGCAGCAAGTGCTACGCCAAGGCTATAAGTCGGCGCCGTGCCCATGGCTGCAATGCCGCTGAGAAGCGGAATTAGATTCTCGGGCTTACTCAGACTTTCGCGAGCGCCGCTGATAGCCTCAGTAATTTTCTGGCCACGAGTCGGCATGCGAATGTTTGGCGCTTGCAAAAGACTTGAATCGAGAGCGCCAGCGCCCATCATTGTTGGCGCAGAGATATCAAGGCCCGGGCGCGGAGCCGCCGCAGGAGCCGCCGCAGGCGGTGCGCTCACTGCCGCTGCAACTGCGTCCGCCGCTGGCGTATTGGACGCCGCCGGACGCGGACGGACAGGAGGACGATCAGGTTGTTTCACCGGATCTGGCGCCCCTTCAAAGCTTCCGGTCGCGCCAGTTCTATCGCGCTGAGCTAACTTCTGACGCTGGGCTGCCGCGCTTTCTGGCGTCACCCCATAGCCGGCATAGTCTTGGATGTCTTGAAGGATTTCAGAGAACAGGCCGCCCTTTTTCTTTGTGCCGCCATCTTGAAAGCCTTCGCGACCAGCAGTGCCGCCGGCGGCTTTCTTTTTACTGTCGCCGATTGACGAAGCTTTTGCAGCAAGATCCAAAATCTTCTCGAGCTCATCAAGACCGGACTCTTTTTCAGCAAGCTTACCGGGCGTGGCCAGCGTAAAACTTTGCGCGCTGGTAGGGATATTTAACTTCGCACCTTTACCGCCACCATAAGGCATGGCCTCACCGCCGGCAGCCATTCTCGGGCCAACGGTTGATGAAGTTGGAGTTGGGGCTTCAGCTTCACGCTTCCGCTTTCTCTCTTGATACTCTTGGTACTTTTTATAAACGTTAGATCCAGTCTCGCCAATTTTGGCGGCTTGCTCGAGCGAATCGAGAACGCTTGGCGCTTCGGGCAACGAACCCGCAGTCGTGAGAGACGAAACAGGCAACGAACCTTGCGGGACATAGCTGCCACCACCGCCGGGTAACCCGCCGGGGGCTCCGCCATAAAGTCCCGCCTGAGAATAGGGGCCAAACATCTGAGCCTGAGCGGCGAGCAAAGCGGCCATATCACTCGGGCCAGCAAAGCCCGGGCTGCCGCCTTGCTGGAAGCCCTGATAAGCATCAGCCGAATCAACAGCGCCACCCATGGCGCCGCCCAAAGCCTTGCCGACAGATTCTTTGTACTTAAAGCTGTAGACGGGCTGCCCGTCATATAGCTCGCCAACCTTATGCACGTCTTTCTTTGCACGGCGATCCGACAGCATGGCAATCGTGGCTACGATTGATGCAATCTGCGAAGCCTGCTCAAGGGTTGGATCTTTTGCTGACACGCCTTCGGGCGCATCCAATTTCGGCGGTGCCTTGTTCTCTTGCGGGATATCAATTCCGCCACCTTGCTTCGGCAGGTCGACTTTGGCAGCCCCGACAGGCGCCGCAGCGACAGGCTTTGAAGCCTCAGCAACCGCCGCTTCAGCCTTTCGCTTTCGCTCTTCCTCTTGGGGGTCAGCAGGACCGCCCAAGGCGCGCTTGCGAGCGGCATCTTCGGTGGCCTTTTCGTAATCGACCGTCTTGTAGCCGCCGACCTCGCCGACCGCTTCCGGTTTGACCTTCTCGACGTCTTGCGCCATGAGGCCGAGCTGCGTGCGCGGCTCGCCCTTGTACTTGTAGGCGTAGATGGGTTGACCGTCGTTGGTCTTGCCGACCTCGCGGACGTCTTCCTTGAGGCGTCTGTCGGAGAAGAAACCGCCCGGCTGCTTGGTCGTTGTCGTCGAGCCGGACAGAGAACCCGTACCCATAGCGATGTTTCCAAGGAACTGAGCCACTTGGAACGGGTAAGAGAGCTGCTGCAGGTATTGGTTGTAGAGCGCCTGCAAGCCAGCCTGCTGCGTCTGCTGAGCGGCCTGACCGGCGCCGAGCTGAGCCTGAGCTCCTTGCAGAGCGGCTCCCTGAGCCCCTGTGCCGAGCGCGGCAAGCTGCTGGGCCGTGCCAGCCCCCATGCCATAGAGGCCCTGCCCGAGCCCCTGCTGAGCCTGCGCGGCCTGCAAGGCCTGCTGATACTGCTGCTGGCCGAGGCCCTGATAGGCCTGACCAAGCCCCAAGCCCATACCAAATTGCTGTTGGGCAAGATTTCCGAGCTGACCGGCTGCCGCCAATTGGGCTGCACGGTTTGCCTGCTCGGCACCAAGGCCGAGCTGTTGCTGCTGCTGAGCCGTTTGCAGGGCCTGCTGGTAGCCGCCACTGAAAAGATTCGAAAGGGTGCTGCCCCGGGCCAGCTCCTGCTCTCGGGCAAGATTGGCGGCAGCAATGCCTGCCCGGTCGCCACCAAAGGCGCCCGAGCGAATGGCATTTCCAAGCTGACCCATTTGAGCCTGCTCGGACTCTCGCCGCATAAGATCCAGCGTGCTCCCGGCAACCGCGCCGAGATACGGGTTCATGTATTGCCCGATTTGAGCGCCGCCTAATTCACCGGGCCTTACTGCCCCTGCGGCACCCCCAGTAAGCCCAAGGGCGGCCTGCTGAGCAGGTTGTGCGGAGCCATATGCGCCGCCAAAGGCTTGCCCGGCTTGCGTGCCGAGAGCAGCGCCAATGTCTTGCCCATAGCCAATATTCTGAGCGCCGGCCATGTAAAAAGGCATGGCGGCTTGTTGGGCGCCGGCGAGCTGATACTGCGCGCCAGTGAAATAAGGCTGAGCAAGCCCAGAGGCTTGATTGACGTTATAAATGCCGGCTTGTTGAGTCGGCGTGAGAGGGGCGACAAAAGCGGACGGGTCATACGAGTAAGGCTGAAACGGAATGTTTGCAGTTTGCTCGGCACGCGCATTGACCGCGTTATATCGAGCCAGAACCTCTGGTGGGATCTGGACTGTTTGGGTTGAAGTTGAACTTTTGCCGCCCATGAATCAGTGCTCCCGTCTGTTTTCCTTCCCGGTCTTCGCCCCATACAGGAAGAAAGCACCGCTTGGTTTACCAAACTGGCGCTCATACATTCGAACTTTGGCCTCGGTGCGGCTGTTCGACAATACACCAATGATAAGCGGTATTCCAAGCGTGTCAGCAACTCGCTTGCTGAATTCGCAAAGTTTACGCCCTCGACCACCCTTTGCGTTTCTAAAATCAGGGTGTATGAAGATGGCCTTTTCTTCAACGACATAATCGTCGGCGTACCACATGGTGCCGATCCTGAGAAGGACCACGCCTTCAATTTTATCGTTGGGCTTGCCGATCAAACCTACGATGCCGTAGTTAAAGCACAAGGCCGGGTAAATTTCTGCCGCTAGTTTTTGCGGATTAGGATTTAAAAAACCGTTCTCATCACAAGCCAGCGTGGCAATTTGCATGATCTCATCAAGATCCTCAGGTCGACCAGCGCGAATGCGCAAGCCTTCAGCATCAACTTTAATGTTTTTAAGAATGTCTTCCATATTCAATCCTTTTTAGGTCCGGGTAGTTTCTGAAGTGTCTTAATAGTTTTCTTTCGATAGCTCTTCACAAATTCATCTAGCACGCGATGGCCAAGTTCGAGATCGCCCTCGCCAACCATGCGAACTTGCTCGGGTGATACAACATATTCGCCGCCAGCCGCAACGATGGGGACCGATTCTGACTCACCGCCATTAGCCTTACCGGGCAGATTGGAGCCATAAGGGCCGCCACCCATCTTAACGCTCGTCGGGCCAGAGTACGGCGTGCCCCCGAAGATGATTTTCATCTGCTTGAATCCGGCCATTGTGTTGCCTTCGCCCATGGCGCTGACAATGTCGGCGGGAATTACATAGGAGCCACTCGGAACATGCATGGGGAGATGATCTGTCCGACCGGCAACATGACTATGGATCGGGCCAGTGTGCAGCTTGGTCACAGGCGCCTTGACCTTAGGCGAAGGCGGCTCTTTCATCTTCTTTGCAGGCTGATACAGACCGCCGGATGTCGTCGTCTCGACTTCATAACCGCCCAAAGCTTTCGCTTTACGTGCCGTATTTAAAGCGGCAGCGATGGCCTGCTTCTGCGGGTGGCCAGCATGCATCATTTCACTGATGTTGGAGCTGATGGTTTTTTGTGAGCTTCCTTTTTTAAGGGGCATGATTACACCGTCAAGTTCCAATAAGTGATTGCGCCAATGGCGTCACCGGTCCCACTAAGGGTTCTAATGCCAAGAGTATAGATATCACTGGCAGGTGCCAATGAAACGCCCAACTGCAAATCCCAGTTGTAAGCCAGTATTTCAGAGATAGGGGCTGAGCCTTGATTGCTGGCCGCAACATAGCCTTGCTCGCATATATCACCGCCCGTATACCCGCTAGCGGCTACATCAAATTCAACCGTTGCGTCAGAAGGAACCGCATTCCAAGAAGGAGTGCCTGTCAAAGTTGGGTTTTTAACAAGAACAAATTCAAAATCATCCGCAGAGTCTGGGAAAACGTTAAGAGTTCTAGGAAGAACAACGGCACCGTATCCCGTCGAGGCAAGGCGAATTGAAATTAAAGGCACGAATGTTGTGCCAAGGCCGGTTAAAGATGTTGACCTTCTTGCTACCTGAGGTTGAGAAATTTGCTCATATCCACCTTCAGAAACAACACTGGAGCAAATTTGTTTTAGTGTTGCAGCGCCGCCAATAGTCCCTGTTGTTGTGATTTCATATCGAACAGGCAAAACGGCAGTTGTCATGTAAACCGTGTTGTTTACGTTCGCATTCTGAAATGTATGGCAAATAATGTACTGGCCATTAATAATGAAACCGCATCGGACGTTGCCCACACCAAGCCATTCAATGTCAGTCCAGAATATTTGCGACTTGGTAAGATCAAGAGTAAGTCCGCTTGCCCCCGTGCCATCCAACTTATCGCCATTCCAGTTCGCTTGTGTGGCCGCGTTGGTATCAACCGGCGAGCCGCTAACAGAAGATCTAACAACAAATGATTTTGTCGTTCCATTTAATTGAAAGAAAATGCCATTGTCTGCATTGAAATAACCTACGCGCTGGCGCAAGTTTGTTGTTGCCGTTGCCATGACAAAGGTAGCTAAAATTAAAAGACCTTTACCGGGCTGATATGGCATGACGCGGAAACTTTGACGAACGGCAGAATCGCCGGAAGCTGTTGTTACGTTCAAATTAACGGCTGCTTGTGCCGCCGTGTATGTAATCGAGGCGCTGCCCGCAAGAGATTCTGAAAATTGAGCGTCTTTTGCAAACCTATTTTTGCTATCAAAAATAGTGTAAGGCTGGCTTACTCTAAGCCTTCCAAAAGCATCAACCGTAGGGCCGCCAAACTGCGTGTACTGAGCAGTGGAAGTAGATGACCCAATCGGCGGAAATAACGAAATCGTGCTCATGCGATCAAGCCTCCAGAGGCCGTGACCGTGCAGCCCGTAGTCGATCCCTTAACCTGAACAGTGGTTCCAAATGACATTGTGATCGCGCCAGTCCATTGCATGGTGCTATAGCCCGGCAAGTTGGCATTAAAAAAGATTGCATTTGACGCGGCTGCAGAGCCATTAACCGGCACCACCGATACGTAGATGCCTATGGGCGATGCCGTGGTATTGCAGATCTCAATATCGCGAAGAATGGCTGTTGACGTATTTGGCACCGTGTAGATGGTTGCATAAGACGCCGTCATAGCTGCCTGTCCCATCTTCGTGGGAGAGGCCAAAGAAGCCAGAATGTTCATCGACGTCGCGATGCTGTTGATGCCAACAACGCCGTTTTTCTGAGCGGTCAAAACATCTGACAGTGAAGTACTCATCAGAATTTACCGTCCTGCTGGAATCGATATCGAATGTTACCGATACGCCAGAAACTATCAGCATCATTGCTCTCGAGCGTAATCGACACCAATCGACCCCTGAATCGAGGCGTGATGTACTCGACAGACTGAGTCATGGGGAATGGGCCGTAAGTTTTTGGCGTCGCGCCGGCATAGTCCAGAACGTTAAACGTCAGATTGATCGTGGCGTTCTGAGGACCGTTGAATTCACCCCACTTCATGTCTGGCCAGATCTGGTCGATGAACATCTTCAGGTCTGCTTCATTCATGACAAAGTAACCCGTCGTGAAGCTCGAGACCATGGGAGACGTGTCATTGTTGTAGCCAACTTCGTGCTGATAGATGTAGGTGTTGTTCCCATCAGCTCCAATCGGCGAACCAAAGACAGACTGATCGATCCATGCCGTTCGGGACAATAAACCGTAATCCCATACCTGCAAAGCTGTGTTGTACTTGACGTATGCGTTAATTTCTCCGCCATTACTTTTTGTCGGGTAATACCAAGTCACCTCAGCAAAGCGAGTGTTGACAGCGCACCGAATCTTATCAAGGTTGTTTGTATCAAGATCTTGGAAGATAACGTCCCAGACAGGGCATGAAACCATTTGCACGCCACTTCCTGCGAGCATAAAAAATTGCGTAGGACCCATCCAATAGAAGACGCCGTTAAGAGCGCCGGCAGCCTTCTTTGCAATCAGTCCGCAATTGGCGCCCACCTCGTTAAATGAATAAACGAATGGCGGCCCAATGTACTGCATGGAGTACAGGTTGATATCAGTCCAGATCAGAGCTTGTTGAGCTGCCTGCAAGCAACCTACGATCCTTGACCCCTTGGCAAGCCGGAACGAACCGGCTTGATTGGTGACGGTACCAATCCAAGTGTTGTAGTTATTGACATCGCTCCAGCGCAAAAGAAGCGGGTCTGGTACGCCTGTAAAAGTTGAGCCCCAAGACACGATTTGCCTTTGCGGCATGGCAACAAACGAGCCATCATTATAGGTCGGGCCGCTCGAAAGAATGGTTGAAAACGGTTGGCCAATCAGCGGGTCCCATTTGAAGATAGGCTGAAATGGCGTTTTGAAAACATAGATATCACCACCACTGACATAGGCCGTGGTTATGGCTGATGCGACAGTGAGGCTGCCAGAGGATGAAGCAGTTACGTAGTACGATCCGTTATAAGTAGATGGAACCACATTTGTGATCACCACATACTCGCCGACAACGGGCGTGTAATTCTGAGAGAAAGTAAACGTGGCGGCAGAGCCTGATCCTGTTACTCCTGTAACAGTCAGATTGATCTGCTCTTCAATTGGATTTGATATGAGCTGTTCGCCCCAGTTATCAAGTGTCCAATCCTCGGCATTTAACGGGTCTCCGGTTGCCGGGATGATGGCTGTTCCGACGCCATAACCACCTGAGCCGTATGCGCCAATACCGTAGCCTGTGCCGGCTGGAATAGCGCCTAATCCATAGCTGTAGATGTACCGAGCCCGACCGCCGTTAAGCGTGGCTGTAGCGGTTGCAGATGCCTCAACATCTCCAACAATGACAAATACGCTTGAACTGACAACTTCAATAACAACGTAATTGCCAAAGATTAAAATTCCGCCAACAAGCGTCGGCGTGACAATAGAGAATGTGCTACCTGCCGTTTGGCCATGATCTGGAAAAGTAACTTGAATTTGCTCATCGCCAGAAGTTGTATCAAAAATTGGCAATACGGGCGTATTGTCAGTCGTTAATGCTGCTACTGGCGAGCCCAAGGCATCTCGAGCTTGGATGTGATAGGCCGTGGCAGACAAGAAGTTGTCAGGGTTACACTGATAAAGACCATAAATGATCAAGCCGCCAATGTTGATAGGCGTGGCGACATAGACCGAGTTGTAGATTGTTTGATTTTGAAGCGTGGAATCGGTAATGGTAACAATCGAGCTTCCAGCAGTCGTGTCAACAACCGGCGTAATATTGTCTTCGTTTCGAGTTGGCGTGATGTCTTTTTGGCCATTGTCTCGAATGGCATAAAGACTTGCTTCGTACGTGTTGGTCTCATTCTGATTACCAACGCCAAGGTACTTGTTTGCCTCAGTATCTTGCCAAGCCCAAAGAGCCCTTGTGATAGAGGGCATGTAATTGGGGTAAAACTTGACCCATCCACCTAGTTTTTGAACAAGACCAAGTCCTGTACGGTCATAAATAAATCGAATGAACTGGGATTCCGATATTCCGGCCTCGTTCAAAGCCGGCGTTTGGTTCTGGTCTACGCCGGGTTTTAATTTAACTGATGCGTGAGGCATGAATTATCTCGGGGGATTTGCAGTTGGCGTGGGGCTATAAGACGTCCAAGCTCCAGACTCAAATTTCTTTCTGAATTCCTCAACAACAGCCCCGCGTAACAAGGCCTGATATTGACTCTCGTAGCTCTGCGCCATAGCCGGGTCATCAGACTGACGGCCAAAGTTTCTCTGGAAGGCGCTGATGTAAATCATGCTTGCCATGATCAAAAGGTCAGGCAAATAAGAGCTGATAAAGGTCGAAGCCGTAGCGGCCAGAACAGGTGTTGCGGAGTTCTTGGCCAGAGAGGGCATGCGAATCGTGCCCGTCGCGGTGCCCGAATAGCTGGCATCGCTGTAAGGGCCGAAGAGAATATTGATCGACGTGTTGCCGCCGGTATTTCTGTCTCCGCCGTACATAGCAAAGTATTTTGGGCGGCCACGGGCAGCCGTTGCCGTGCTGCTATAAACGTTCTGCAGCCACTCTACGGTCGTCGGTAGGAGCGTATAACCGACCCCGCCGCTAGAAAGGTTGACCGTTTGCAGAGTGACAAAGTCATCCGTATTGATCTGCAGGAGGTTGACGCCGGTAGTGAAGGTAATGGGCAGAGACGTCTTCAGGTTCAGAAGGTCAAGGTCGCGCTGAATCCGCAGCTCGGCATAGTTCAACATCTGTGGAATCAGGTCATTAAATGCCTGATCTACGCCCTCCACAATGCCCCCAACCGTCTGGGTGTCGACCACGGCCAAGGTCGCAATTTGCGTCACGTACGAGTTATAAGTCAGCGGTGTAGTCGCGACAGCCATGGGGTATTACCGCCCTCTACGCAGATGTTTGGGGGGATGATAACTAACTAGCAGGCTTCCTGCACGATTCTCAAGTTATTCTGCAGCCTTTCATCACTTGGCTGCTTTTCAAGCGCCAGCCGGGCTTGGGTTCTAGAAATCTCTTTAAAACCCAAATTCCACGCAGCGATGCTCGCCAAATCATGGGGTTTAGCACCCCAGCAGGCGGGGTCCGAAGTATGCAAATACGCTCGATCCATAATGTTCAAAGCATGCATCGAGGCATGATAGCACTCGATCCAAAGACCCCATTCGTAACAGGCTTGGGCCAAATCGCACCACGGCTCACGAATTGTGGGCATCTCGGCGCAAGCTCTACGGAACCACCTCTGGGACTCGAAACCTCGATCAAGAGCTTTGTTTGCCTTGCCCAAAATCCGCATCATGTGCGTTCGCTCGTGGTCCCAGTAAGCAGTTGGCAAAGCCAGATACCTCTGTGCTTCATCGATACAGGCCTGCCACTTCTCATAGTAGAACAGCTCTCGAGCGTGGTAGTACGCCATTCGGTGGCAAGCCGGATTTTCTTTTACCGCCTGTTCCAAAAGAGGCAAATACTGCCCCCGGGACTTGTTGATATCGGGCTCATGGCGAATTAAAACGCCGTCATAACGAACGATTTTCTCAGGCGTGATGGGGATGATGTACTCGTGAATCGGGTACCGCCAGTCGTAGTTGTTGCGAGCATGGATCTTCTCGCCATAGAAGATATGGTCGCCGCTCCAGTCTTGCTTATACCTAAGCCTGCCCGTACCGGGCGTCCACATTTCCTCAACTACTTTTCGCCAGCCCGGCTCAAGCACCTCGTCCAAATCAAGGGGGATACAGACCTTGGCATCTTTTGGGACCAAGGCAAGAGCCGCATTTCTGGCATGGTCAAACCGCCATGGATCAATGCTGATGGAGTAGACCGTCGCCCCGCAGGCCTTCGCAATCCCGACCGTCCTATCGGTGCTGCCGGTGTCCGCGATGATGATGTAGTCGGCGCCTTGTGCTGATTTGATGAACCGCTCGACGTGCTTCTCTTCGTTTTTGGCAATGGCATAGACCGCGACCTTGATGTTCTCGCGGTACGTGTTGAGCGTCGTCATCCACTTTTGTTGGGCAAAGATAGGCCCAGAGCCTTCGTACTTCACGCCGGTGTAATGCTCGGGGATAAAGTAAGACGAGGGCCAGATGTGGAAATCTTGTGGATGCTTTTTGTGAACTTCTGTGAAAATGACAGGTCCAGTTTTAATCCAAGCCGGTCCATCAGGGACTGTTGGATCATCCTTGATGGCATCGATGACCGCCTTGAAAAACGGGTGGCCCGGTACCGAGGCCATATACCCCACGGCAATCATGCCGGGTCTGGCTGTTTCATTCTCCCAAGGGGCGCAGGCTGAACCGCAGAAAAGCCAGTCTTCGAGAGGCTTCACGCACTCGCTGTCCGCATCCACTGCAAAGCCGCCATGGGCGTGCAGGATCTCGTACCGCATCATATCGGCGACGCCGTTGTACTTTTTCTGCTCGAGATACGTCTTGATGTGGACGCTATTTATCCAGTCCGTTGCATGCAATTCCTCATTGCCCCAGACGTGGACTTGCCATCCCGGGTTTTTTTCAGCCCACGTTTTGATTAAGTCATCGGGGCGTTTAAGTTCATCGCCTATCCAAACAATGTGGATTTTGCGCGGAATGGCCTGAAAGAATTGGCCGCTTTTTGACCAAGCATAAACACCGATTCCGCCGTAGACATTCCCTAGAACGGGACTGCCAAAAAGCGAACGGGCTTCCTCGTCAGTCCAATTGTCTTTGACGTGCCGCTCGTAGGGGTTGCCTTCGTGTTCGCCCTGAGGCCAGTGGCCGATAGGAATGCTGGCAATAACGGTTTCGGCGCAATCCTGCAGCTTGC
>Ga0164292_10001154_pt1 | contig 21220 bp, 29 predicted proteins | sample GEODES117metaG_FD_111486 | JGI IMG/M metagenome (GOLD analysis project Ga0164292, IMG submission 111486) | Eutrophic lake water microbial communities from Lake Mendota, Wisconsin, USA - GEODES117 metaG | ecosystem: Environmental > Aquatic > Freshwater > Lake | place: USA: Lake Mendota...
CCTGGGATTCGAGGTTTTGCCTTTGGGCTGCGCTGGCCAGCGGCCGCGGTTCCACCTGTTGCCGCTGTACTTCTGACGTGTCAGAGCGGGCCTCGCTTTGCATTGCGTCCTTGACCCTTTTCACCAGTTCCTGGAGCCTGCCGCCGCGTATGGCGGTGTCTTTGGCCGACAAATAGCTGCCCAAGTCATCAAGTATGGTTTTCCGGGTTTGATGATCCTGGATGGCTGAAGCGGCGCTGTTGAACAAGGTCTTGACGACGGAGACCGTGTGCTCGGCCCGCTCGGCGCTGATCATGTATTGCCGGGCAAAGCGTGGTGGCACGCCTGCATTGCTACGGTCGTAGATGGCCAGGCGTTTGCCTCTGGTGGCCAGCTTGTCCGCTGCTTCGCTGAGTGTCTTAAGCGCATCAGCCGCTTTTACCTGGCCTGCAATTTTTTCCGCCACCTCCTTTGCGCCAAGCTTGAGTTGGGCCGATGTGACGTTTCGGGCGCCGTCGATTGGTGTGCCACCAAAGACCATGAATTCCTCCGCAGGGTTTGTTGGGCCAGGCGCGGGTTCTTAGCCGCGCAGGGCGCTGGGGCCCAGTGACTGCAGCGACTGGTGGGCTGCAAGGCTGTTTTGCGCTTCCAGCGCTGCCAGCGTTTTTTGCCACAGCGCGTGCAGGTCGGTGGCGCGATCGAGCGCGGCCTCCAGCAGGCTTTCCAGCGCAGCGGTGTCTGTTTTGGTCAGCGAGCGCTGGGTGTGCATGACGATGTGGTCGTCCTCGTCGAGGCTGACTTGCCAGCCGTGGCGCAGCCTTGCCACATGGTTGATTCGGTGCAGCAGGGCCAGGGCCTGTGCCGGCGCGTCTTGGGCCGGTGCAATGTCCACCTCCACCAGCAGCCTGTCCTCAAGCGCTGCATCGGCCAGCACGCGCACGGTCAGTGGGTCGGCCTGCAATTGCAGGCCCAGGCCTTCGCGCGGCGCGGGCAGGCCCATCCGGCTGGCAAAGGCCGCCAGCAAGGACTCAAAACGGGGGTTGGTCGGGGCGTCGGTCAGCGGGACGTTCATATCGGTGTACTCCTGGGGTGCCGCTGCGCGGCACGGCGTTGGGGGCAGGGCTTTAGCCGCGGATCATGTTGGACAGGCCTGGTCTTTCGGAAAGGTCGGTCGTGAGTGACTCCCCGCCGGCGGGCAGGCTCTCGCACAGGGCGTGCAAGGCTTGCGCCCGATCTATGCCCTCGGCCAGCAGGGTTTGCAGATCGGATACTTTGCAGCGGGCGATGGGGCGCTGGGTGTGGATGCGCAGCAAGTTGGTGACATCGAGCGTGATGACCCAGTCGTGCTCCAACCGGGCGGCGTCGTTGAGCTGGTGCAGCGCAGCCAGCAATGCAGGCGGGCGGCCTTCTATAAGCCGTACGTTCACCTCGACGAGCATGCGCTCGGGGTCCCGCGGGTCAGAGATGATCAGGACGGTGTGGGGTTCGACCGAGAACTCGATCCCCAGGTCCCCCTCGTCCATGGGCAGGCCTAGGCCGCTGCAGAAGTCTCTGAGCAATGCGCCAAATTGATCATGGAGGGGGGCTACGCCGCTCATGCTTGTATCGCTAGCTTGTATGACGCTCAGGCCTCATGCCGCTTGAACAGGGTGACCCGGTTGCGATCACCCTCGCGCTCGTAGTGCTGGCTTTCGGTCATTTGGCGCACCAGGTGGACGCCCAGGCCGCCGATGGCGCGGCTGTCCAGGTCCAGGTCGGTATCAGGCGCGTCCAGAGAGAAGGGGTCGAAGGCCAGGCCGTTGTCTTGCAGCACGGCCTTCACGCCTTCAGCCTCACCGTACAGAATCACTTCGGACCAGGCTTGGCCGGCTTCCTGGCCGCCGTGGACCAGGGCGTTGACCATGAGCTCTTCGATGACCAGGGCCAGTTGCATCTGGAAGGCGGGATCCCAGCCTGCATTCAGACCTGTGGTCTCCAGGCCGTCGAGCACCTCGGGCAGGGCCTCGACGGTGGTGATGCGGCGTTGGAACAGCGGCTCGGACATGATGCTCGCGCTCAGCCGCCGAACTGGGCCTGGGCAGCTGCGCGGTCGGCCAGCAGGGGGATGACTTTGTCAAAGCCACTCATTTTGAGTACTTCGGCAATCGTCGCTGGCGCATTGCAGATCACCGCCTTGCCGCCTTTGGCGCGGGCGGTTTTGGCGCCCACCAGCAGCACCCGCAGGCCGGCCGAGCTGATGTAGCTCAGGCCGCTGAGGTCGATGATGGCCGAGGGGCCGCTGGCTTCCATCAGGGCCAGCAGGTCGCGCTCGCAAGCGCCGGCATTGCTGGCGTCGATGCGACCGGTCGGGGCGTAGGTGCAGTAGCTGCTCATGGTGTCTCCGTGGGGTTCAGGGTTTGGGGCTGCCGGGGGCGGGTTTGGGCGCATCGAGTGCACTGGCCGGAATCACACGCACCGCCATGGGGGAGGAGCTCGAGGCCAGCGACGAGCGGATCAGGAACAGGCGTTCCCGGCGCTGCACGGTGTCCGAGCGCGAAGAGAAGAAGCCGCGCACCAAGGGAATGTCGCCCAGGAGGGGTACTTTGTCGACGCCTTTGACGGTCTGCAGCGAGTTGTAGCCGCCAATCAGCAAGGTCTCGTCGCCCTTGACGCTGGCCTCGGTGCTGACGGTGCCGCGCCGTATCGAGGGCATGGCGCCCACGCCGGAGCCACTTTGGATTTGACCGTCCTCGATGTCTACGCTCAGGCGGATGCTGGGACCGCCCCCGTCTTGCACCAGGCGCGGCGTGACGCGCAAGGTGGTGCCGGCGGTGATCGGCGTGACCAAGGCGGTGCGCTCGGAGGTGGTTTGGATGTACTGGGTTTCCGACAGGTCGATGACAGCGCCCAGGTTTTCGGTGGTCAAGATGGAGGGGCGGGCCTGGATGGCAGCGTCGCCCTGCTGCTCGAGCAGGCGCAGGCGGGCCACCAGATAGTCGGCGCCGGTCACCACCGCGGTGGTAGGCGTTACCCCTGCGCCACGGGCGCTGCCCACCAGCGACAGGGTGTTGGCGCCGACTTGCTCGGCGACATTGCCAAAGCCGGCCGCCACGCTGCGGTTGCGGCCCACCGCGCCCCAGTTGATGCCCAGTTCGGCGAGTCGGCTGGTGTTGACGTCGATGATCAGGGCTTCGATCTCGATCAGCGGGGTGGGCACGTCCAGCTGGGCAATGAGCTGCTCGTACATGGACATGCGCTCGGGCGCGTCTTGCACGATCACCGCGTTGATGCGGGGATCGGCCTGTATCGAGGGCCGAAAGCGGCCAGGCGGGATCACGTTATTGCCTGGGCCGGCGGCGGCCCCAAAGGGCCCGGCGGCTGCCGTGCCGGTGCGCGGGCCTGGGACGCCTGCGCTGGCCGCCGGCGCTGCGGCAGCGGCAGCCGCTCCGGCTTCCAGGCTGGCATTGCTGACCGCGCTCAGATTGGGCATGGCCACGGTGCGCTGGCCCGAGGCGCTGGTGCTGCCCAGCACCAGATTGCGCAGGATGTTGGCCACGCCCGGGGTGGTGATCTCGCGGTCGCGGTAGTTGATGATGCGGTCGTCGACGGCGGCATGCTTGAGTCTGAAGACCCGCACCTGCTGGCCTCCCGGTGCGCTGGGCAGGGCGGCCAGGGTGGCTTCGATCAGGCGCACATAGGCGGGCGGGCCTGAGACCACCACCACGCCTTGCTCGGGCAGTTCGCCCCAGCCAAAGCGTGGCTCGAGCACGCCGAGGCTGCCGAGCACCTGGCGGATGTTGGCGCCGGCGCTCAGCGAGGTGCTGGGCAGGGACTTGATGACCATGTCCTGGCTGCGCGAGACGTGCAGTACACCCGCATGGGTGAACCATTGCAGGCCGTAAGTGCCGGTCAGGCGGTCTATGAATTCGCTGGGGTTTTTGACGTTGAAGCGGCCGGTGACCTTGTCCTCCAGCGCTGCGGTGGACTGCAGCGTCAGGTTAAAGCTGGCGGCAAACTCCCCGAGGACCTTGCCCAGGGCTTGGCTCTCGGCGTAATAGCTAAAGGCAGCCTCAGGCCAGGGCGGCGGGCCAGCTTGGCTGGTCTGAGCTGTGCCGAGCAGGCTCAGCGCAAAAAGGCCACAGGCCAGACGGTGCGGCCAGGCGCGGGGGAGGGTGTTCACAGGGCGGCTCTCCAAAGTTCGATGTCATTGACCAGGCCTTCAACGGCCCGCTCCAGGGTCTGCAGGTCGCTGCCTTGCACACGTTGTTGCAGCCAGAAGGCCGATTGATCTTCGTCGACGGTCAGCACGCTGGCGCTGGTCTGCAAGCGCGCCAGCGCAATCTGACCGGCACGCTCGATGGTGCGTTCGCGCTGCGTGGTTTGCAGCGGCAGGTCGCACAGGCGCGCCTGCACGATCACCTGGCCGGGGTGGATCTCGAGCAGGTGCACCCGCACCCGGTCCAGGGTGAGGGCCAGGCGCCGGTTGTTGCTCAAGGGGCCTAGCTCCATGTACTCGGCCCAGCGTTCAATAAGGTTCATGTCGGGTCTCTCGGCTTTTCGCCGGTCTTCAGGGGCTCGCCCAGGTCCATGGGGAAGGGGTCGGTCAGCGAGCGGCCTTCGCTGCGCAGGTCCTGAACCAGCCGCAGCACGGCTGCAACCGGCTCGATCAGGTCACTGGGGATGTATTGGTCGACGCTGGCCTCATCGAACAGGGCGTGAGCCAGCGGGATGTTTTGCATCACCGGCACACCGGCGGCGATGGCCGCATCGATCATCATCTGGGCCAGCGTGCCTTCGCCCATGGCGGTCACCAGGGGCAGGGGGTGGTCGTCCTCTTCGTACTTGATGGCCACGGCCAGGTGGGTCGGGTTGGTCACCAGCACCGAAGCCTGGCTGGCCTGCTGCACCGAGTCGTTTTGCATCATTTCCTGATGCAGGGCCTTGCGCTGGCTCTTGATGTGGGGGTCGCCCTCCATGCCCTTGTATTCCTGCTTGACCTCGTCCTTGCTCATCATCAGGCCCTTGGTGTACTGGAAGCGCTGCCAAGCCAGATCCGCCAGCGAAAGCACGGTGTAGGCCAGGCCGGTGTAGATGATCATGACCTTGAGCAACTGTCCGACGATCTGGCCGAAGTTGGCGATGTCGTAGGCCGGCACATACATCAGTGCCGGCAGGCTGCCCAGGATCAAGTAGTACACCACGGCACTGAGTACCGCGATTTTGATCAGGGACTTGAGGAACTCCATCAGGTTCTTCTTGGAGAACATATTGGCCGCGTTGCTGATGACGTTGAGCTTCTTGGCCGAAGGCATGGCCGCCTTGAAGGAAATCAGCACGCCGGTTTGAATCACCTCTGCAAAGATGCCCACCCCCAGGCCTATCATCAGAAACGGCAGCAGCAAGCTGACCGCCTCGCGCAGCATGTCCTCGACCAGGGTGCTGATGGCCTGGCCGAAGTCCAGGCCGATGTAGGGCATGGGCATGAGGATAAGGCGGCCGATTTGCTCGGTGATGCTCTGGCCGTTGGCCACGATGTAGGCGAAAAAGGCCATGATCAGCGCGGTCTGGGTGAAGTCCTTGCTTTTGGCGACCTCGCCGCGCTCGCGCGCTTCGCGCAGCTTTTTGGCGGTGGGTTGTTCGGTCTTTTCGCTCATGGCGCTCTCACTGCCCTGGCGCGCGCCAGACCTCGTTGAGTTGCTGCGGCCAGCTGCCGAGCGTGCGCAGCGGCGCCAGGCTGTAGTCGAACAAGGTGCTGCCGTAGACCACCAGCACCAGAATGCCCAGTGCACTCTTGATGGGCATGGCCAGGAAGAACACCTGCAACTGCGGCGCGAAGCGGCTGACCAAGGCCAGCCCCAGTTCGGCCAGGAACATGGCCAGCAGCACCGGCGCGGCCAGCAGCAGGGCCAGTGCGACAAAGCGGTTGAGCTGGGTCAGCAGCAGATCGGCCGCCTCGGGATTCCAGGTCGGCCAGTAGCTTTGCGGCGGCCACAGGCGGTAGCTGTCGAAGATCAGGCCCAGCAAGATGTTCAGCCCACCGCCGACCAGGAAGTAGGTGATGAAGGCCATGTTGAACAAGATGCCCAGCGGCGAGGTGTCGTGCCCAGTCATCGGATTGATGGTGGCGGCCATGCTCGCGCCGCGCTGGTTGTCGATCACAAAGCCGATGGCCTCCATGGTCCAAAAGGGAATGGCGGCCACATAGCCCAGCACCAGGCCGATCACCGCCTCCTTGAACAAGAGGGCGACAAACAGCGGGTCGGTTTGCGCGCGGCTGAGGTCGGGCATGGCCGGTACCACGATCAGCCCCAGGCCGGTGGCCACGGCCATGGCCACGGTGCGCGGCACCATGGAGCGGTTCATGAAGGGGATCAGCAGAAACAGCGGCATCAGGCGTGCCTGCACCACGGCCAGCTGGAGCAGATGGCTCTTGAGCTGGTCGTAGTTGAAGGGGCCAAACAGTTCCATGGTTCTGGGGGCTTAGCGCGTGGCCTGCGGGATGTTGTCGAAGATGGCCTGGGTGTAGAGCATCAGCTCGCCGCCGAGCCAGGAGGCGGTCAAAAACAGGGTCAGGCCCACCGCGATGAGCTTGATGGCAAACGACAGCGTCTGCTCCTGGATCTGGGTCAGGGCCTGCAACAGCGAAAACAGCGTGCCCACAATGGCGGCCACCGCGATGGCCGGCATGGACAGCACCAGGGTCAGGTACAGGGCCTGCACCACATAGGCAACAACATCGTTTCCGTTCATGGCATCAGGTGTAGGTGAGGATCAGGCCGCGGATCAGCCGCGTCCAGCCGTCAACCATGACGAACAGGAAGAGCTTCAAAGGCATGGAGATCATGGTCGGCGAGACCATCATCATGCCCATGGCCAGCAAGATGTTGGAGACGATCAGGTCGATCACCACGAAGGGCATGAAGAGCAAAAAGCCAATCTTGAAGGCCTCGGTCAGCTCGGTGATCATGAAGGCCGGCAGCAGGACGAGGAAGTCGGTGGACTTGACCTTGGCGGCCATCTCCGGGCTCCACAGGTCGCCCACAGTCTTCAGAAAAAAATCGCGCTGCTCGCGGCTCGAGTGCTTGAGCATGAAGCCGCGCAGCGGCTCGGCGCCACGGGTGACGGCATTGACCATGCGCTCGACCGACTGGGTGGTCTGGGGCTGCTTGAGAAACTCCTCGTGCATCGAAGCGCCCACCGGCGCCATGATGTAGACCGACAAGATGAGCGAGAGCCCATAGAGCGCCAAATTGGGCGGGATCTGCTGTATGCCCAATGCGTTGCGCAGCAAGGACATCACCACCGTCAGCTTCAGGAAAGTGGTGCCCACCACCGCCACGGTGGGCAGCAGCGCCAGCAGCGCAAATGCGATGGCCAGCGAGATCGGGTCGAAACCGACGGGAGACATCGTTACCCGTTCTTGGCCGCAGCCGTGTGCAGTTGGCTGACCAGCACGCCGAGCTGGCCGTCGATATCGACCAACTGGCCCTGGCCGATCACAGCGCCATTGGCGCGGATGGTCACGCCCGACTGCACCGGCCTGTCGAGCGGCAGGGCCTGGCCTTCGCCCAGCTGGCGCAGCTGCGCCAGGCTGACCGTCTTGTGGCCCAGGTCAAAGCTCAGCAGGACGGGCATGTCGTCCAGAGAGCCAATGGCGTCGTCGTTGTCGCTGGGCGCGTTGTGGGGGGTGTTCATGATGGTGGCTGCGGAAAGAAGTTGAAGTTGGGGTCCATCGATGCGTGCGCTCAGGCACCAGTGCTGGCGGTGGCCGCTGGCGGCGCGCAGTTGCAGACCGGGGCCGTCCTGCATGAACGATTCGCTCATGATCACCAGACCGCCCTGGCGCAGCTGGGCCAGCTGTTGCACCGGCACCAGGCTCTGGCCTATGCAAAGCTGCAGCGGCACCGGCAGCTCGTCCATGGCCGGTGCATCGTCGCTGGCGGGCGCGTCCTGCACCAGGGAGCCGACCAGCATCAAGGCCATGCTGTCGACATGCAGCACCGCCGGCAGGGTCAGCCCCTCGGCCAACTCCAGGTCCACCGCCAGGGCGTGCGGTGCCTCGGCCGGGCGCGCCGCCGGGGCTGGCTCGGTGCGCAGCAGCTGGGCCGGGCCACGGCCGCTGCCGCCCAGGGCCTGCGCAACCCAGGCGATCACATGGTCGAGGGCTGCTTGGCGAAACGGCGCGGGCAGGGTGGCTGACTCGGCCACGTCCAGGGTCATCAGTAGCCAGCGGTCGATCACCCAGGGGGCCAGGTCGAGCGCCATTTGGCCGCCGGCCCATTCCAGGTGCAGGCGCTGGCTGCCCTGGGCTTGCTGCAGATCCTGCCCCGGCGGCAGCGGCGCCAGGCGCAGGCGGCCCGACTGCCCGGCCGGTAGGGCGTCCAGCAGGTGGCCGGGCCCCTGGGTGGCCAGGGAGGCCAGGGCCTGGGCTTCGCTGCGGGTCAGGCGGGGAAAGGTCAGTGGTCGGCTCAAGATGGCTACCCTTGCGGAGCTGAGGCGAAGGCCTCGGTGGTGTGGTCCGCGTCGCCTTCAGCGACCGGTCCATCGGATTCGTCGATGACGCGCCACAGCGCGTCGCGTTCAAGTTCGTCGGCCAGGCGGCGCGCCATCTCCTGCGCCGGCTCAGCCAGGGCGCGGTAGGCCTCGATTTGGCGGCAATGAAATTCGGCCACCCAGGCGCCGGCGTCTTCAAACACCGAGACAGCGGTGCCCGGGTAGAGCGCGTCGTCAAGCTCCATGCGCACGCCGCGCTGCTCCTGCCCCACCTGCAGACCTTTGAGGCTGTCCTTGAGCAGATTCATCACGCCAGGGTGTACACCGGGCGCGGCCACCGGCACTGCAGCGCCGAACAAGCCCATGGGGTTGGCCACGGCCTTGCCGGCCTGCTCGCCGGGCAGAGGCGCTTGCGGCGCCAGGTCTGAGGCCTTCATGGCCTGCTTGAAGCGCTCGGCGCTGCCGTCGGTGGGCGAGTCCGGCGTGCCTTGCGAGCCGCCGGCGCCCATGCCAAAGTCCTGACGCTCCGTCGGGGTGCGCAGATGCAGTTGTACGCTGCGCTCGGTCATGCAGCCTCCCCGCTCCATTCTTCACGCTCGCGCACGATGGAGGCGACCTCTTCAAGCTCGAGTTCTTCTTTGCGCTCGGCTTCGCGCGTCTCCAGAATGTGGAAGTTGCGCGCCAATTCCACGAATTTCTCGCGGGCTGTCGATGCGTCGCGCATCTTGCGGGTGCTGGTGTCGAAGTTCTCGCGCGCCTGCACGTGCTGCTGCTGGCGCGCTTTGAGTTCTTCGGCGTGGCTCATCTCCTGTTGCTTGAGGGCAGCCACTTCGGTGTGTACATCGTTGATGTCGCGCAGCTTGACGATGCGGCTGCACAGGTCCTGGAACAGGCGCAGTTCTTCGGCCGTGGCGTGTGCGATGAAGTCCTGCAGGGTTGTTTCGGCGTCGCGCTCGGCTTGGGCGGCGGTGCTCAGGCGCACACGCGACTTTTGCAATTCCGTCTCGGCCTTGCGCTCGCGAAACTCCTTGATGAACAGCAACTCGTCAATCATTTTCATGGTGAGTGACCTTCAGCGCACGCCGGTGATCTCGCCGAGCTTGGCGGTGGTTTCGTCGAAGGCGATGCGCTCTTTAGTGCCTTGCTTGAGAAAGCTGCGTATGGCTTCGATCTTGCCGATGGCCTCATCGGCCAGCTTGTCGCTGCCTTGCTTGTATTCGCCAATCTTGACCAGCAGCTCCACATCGGCGTACTTGGCCATGAGCTCGCGCATGCGGCCGGCCGCCTTCTTGTGCTCGGGCTGGATCACATTGTTCTGAACCCGGCTGGCCGAGGCGAGCACGTCGATGGCCGGGTAGTGGTTGGCCGAGGCCAGCGCGCGCGAGAGGACGATGTGGCCGTCCAGGATGGAGCGGGTCTCGTCGGCGATCGGCTCGGTCATGTCATCGCCTTCGACCAGCACGGTGTAGAGCGCGGTGATCGAGCCCTTGTCGTTCATACCGACCCGCTCCATCAGCTTGGGCAGGGTGGCAAACACCGAAGGCGGGTAGCCGCGGCGGGTGGGCGGCTCGCCAGCGGCCAGGCCGATCTCGCGTTGGGCGCGGGCAAAGCGGGTGACCGAGTCCATCAGGAACAGCACTTTCTTGCCCTGGTCACGGAAGTACTCTGCGATGGCGGTGGCCACATAGGCGGCCTTGGCGCGCTCCATCGAGGACTTGTCCGAGGTGGCACAGACGATGACCGCCTTGCGCCGGCCTTCCTCGCCGAGTTCGTGCTCGATGAACTCGCGCACCTCACGGCCGCGCTCGCCAATCAGGGCAATCACGGTCACGTCCACCGCCGCGCCTTTGACCAGCATGCCCAGCAGGGTGGACTTGCCGCCGCCGGCTGCCGCGAAGATACCCATGCGCTGGCCCTCGCCGCAGGTCAGCAGGCTGTCGATGGCGCGCACACCCAGAGGCACCGGGTCTTTGATGACGCGCCGCTTCATCGGGTCGGGCGCTTCGGCAAACACCGGGTAGAAGCGGTCGGCCTCCAGCGGGCCGCGCTCTTCAAAGTCCATGGGCTGGCCCAGACCATCGAGCACCCGGCCCAGCAGTCCGTCGCCGACCGGCACCATGTGCGCGCGGCCGGTGGGCATGACTTCGGTGGTGGCCGAGATGCCGTACATATCGCCAATTGGGGTCAGCAGCGCGGCGTCCTTGAGAAAGCCCACCACCTCGGCCTTCATCTCGAAGTCCTCGCCAGGCTGGCGCAGGATGCAGACCTCCCCGACTTTGACCGCCGGCACCACCGCCTTGATGATGGTGCCGATGACCTGCGTCACCCGGCCTTTGATGGCCAAGGTGGGCGTGTCCTCGATGGCCAGCTCCATCATGTCGGTGACGTAGTCGAAGTTTTTCATGACGATCAGATCCGGCTGCCCAGCAGCTTGGTAAAGCCCTGCTCGATGGCTTTGAGCTGCAGCTCGACGCTGGCTTCGACCACGCCCATTTCGCTCTCGAGAATGGCGGCATCGCCCTTGAGGCGGTTGTCGGGCACGATGTCCATCATGCCCACGCCGGGAAAGCGCTCAAGCAGGTGCTGGGCCCGCTCGCGCACGGTGGCGGCGTGTTCGGGCGACAGGCGCAGCGTGAGCTGCTTTTGGTTACGCATGACCGACAAGCCGCTTTGCACCACCGCCAGCACCCGGGTGGTGTCGTCAAAGTCGGCCATGATGCGGCGCACCGCGTTCATCACCAGGGCGACGATTTTTTGTTCGATGCCGGCAAAGTAGTCGACGGTGCGGGTGGCGTTTTCAATCAGGCGTTCGGCCTCGTCCATGCGTGCCATGGCCACGCCTTCTTCGTAGCCGCGCTGCTTTTCGTCTTCATAGGCTTGCACCGCTTCGGCGCGGATGCGCTCGGCCTCCTGGCGGGCCTGCGCCAGCAGTTGCTGGGCGTCTTGCCAGGCCTGGACCTGCTCGGGGCTGAAGACCAGCTGTTGCGGGTCGGTGCCCGGCAGCAGGCCGTCGGGGCGAAGGATGCGGATGAAGCTCATGTCGGTCTGCGGTTGGGTTCTTGACTCAGGCCTGCGACAGGCAGCTGTCCCACTGATCGGACCAGGCTTGCACTGCGGCGGTGTAGGCCAGATTGAGCAGTTCGGGCGCGGCCGCAGCGGCGGGGCTTTGATCGGGGGCCAGTTTGTAGTTCAGGCGCTGGCCGAGGGCGCCGCCCATCTCTTGGGCCACAGCCAGCAGGCTGCGCTCACCGCGCTCGGCGATCGCTTGCGCCCACTGTTCGAGCGGGCCCAGGTCGGCCAAGGCCGCTACCTTGTCGGCTTTGAAGACCAGCTCCCAAGCACTGGCATCCAGGCCTTGCTGCTCCAGCAGTTGCAGCTCGCGGCGCAGCACCACGCGGCGCAGCTGCGCCGCGCTCAGTAGCAGGCCCAGGTTCCAGGCCACCCGGGTGATGACGCCCCGCGGCAGCAGGGCCAGCCGGTGCGGCAGGCGGCGGCCGTCGAACTCCTGCCAGGCCGCCGGCATGGCCAGCGCCTCGGACAGGCGTGCCGGTGACAGCGTCCACAGCGGCTTGGGCACCAGAACGCGGGCTCGCTGTGGGTGCAAGTCGGCCGCCGGCAGGAACAGCGCGGCGTGCACTTGCTGCGCCACCTCCTGCGGCCAGCTCAGCAGACCTTGGGCCAGGCTCATGCCTGCGCCTCGCTGGGCGGCTGCTCAGCGGCGGGCCGGCCCTTGAGGCGCCAGGCCAGAACTGCTGCGCCCAGCAGGGCCAGCAGCAGGGCCGCAACCAAGCCCCAGAGCACGGCGGTCAGCGACGTGGCGGCGTCGCTGCTCACGGACATGCCCCAGACGCTGCTCATGGCCGGTGCCTTGTTGGCGCTGGCGTCGACCGCGCTGGGCACGAGCACGATGGAGACGCGCTCGGCCGTCAGGCCAGGAATGCTGTTGACCACCATCCGCCGCACCTGGGGCTGCAGCATCTCCAGGTCAAACTGCTGCCTGTGCTTGATGAACACCGCAGCCGAGGAGGGCGAGTCCTTGTCCAGGGCGCTGCCTTTTTCGGGCAAGACCAGGTGGACCCGTGCAAACATCACGCCGTCGATACGGGTCAGCGTGGCCGACAGGTCCTGCGACAAGGCGTAAAGGTAGCGGGCGCGCTCTTCCAGGGGTGAGGAGATCAGCCCGCTTTTCTGAAACACCTGGCCCATGCCGGTGAAGGACTCACGTGGCAGGCCCAGCTGGCGCAGGGTGTCGATGGCCCGGGCGGTGTCTTTCTGGGCAACCTGTATGCCCACGACGCCGTCCTTGCCGGCCACCTTGGTGACGGTGATGCCCACATTGGCCAGGGCGGCGATGACTTCGTTGGCGTCCGATTCGGCGATGGAGGCCATGATGTCGACCTTGGCGCCGCAGGCGGCCAGGGTCAGGCAGGTCAGCAAGCTCAGTGCGAGCCGGCGCAGGGTGTCGAAGGTCATCATTGGGTCTTGAGGATGGAGTCGAGGTTTTGGGTCACCTTGCTGATGCCCTTGCTGGCGATCTCAAACTGCACGCTGGTCTGCAGCAGGGTAAATTGCAGTGACATCAGGTCGGACATGTTCAGATCCGGCTTGGCCAGCAAGTGCCCGACCTGGTCGAAGCGTTGGCGGGTGTCGGCTGACAAATCATTCATGGCGTTCAAGATGGTCTCGCCCAGGCTGCCGGCCGGCTTACCGTTGAGCACAGGCGTGCTGGATGCTGCAGGCAATGCGGGCAGTGTGGGTGCCGCCAATGCGGCCGGCGCCGCTGGCGGGACAGCGCTGGGCAGCACCATCAGCGGCGAGGGCAGGGGGGCAGCTGGTACAGCCGGGGGTGTGGGCGGGGCAGCCTCGGCCGCCATGGGCGCTGGCTGCAGCGTGGCCTGAGGCGCCGGGTCTTGCGGCGCCATCATGGCGGCGCGAAAGCGCTCAACGTCCTTGAAGTCAGCCTGCGCCGGCAAGCCGCCGGTGGCCACCGAGTTGCCGGCGACGGCGGTGCCTGATGTGGTGAGTGCGTCGATCATGCGATCTCCTGCGTGCTGTGTTGCTGCTGCGGCGCCACCGGCAGGCCCATCAGGCCGCGGGCCATGCGCAGCGCCGGTTCGTGTTGGCTGTTGGCCAACAGGGTCTTGAGCAGGGCCATGGCCTCTGCAGTGCGTTTGCTCATGATCAAGGTCAGACCCAGAAAGGCCTGCACCATGGCGAGGTCGCTGTCTTCGGCCTGGCCGCTGGCCATGACGCGCAGCCCTTGCTCGAGGACGCGCACCGCCTCCTCGGGGCGGCGCTGGTTCAGGTGCAGGCTGGCCAGTCCGATGTAAGCAAAGTCGCGCTGCGGCCGCAAGGTCATCAGGCCGCGAAACAGTGCCTCGGTCGCATCTTTGATGCCGGCGCCCGCACCCACCATGCCCAGTTGCGTCAAAAGGCGCACGTCCTCGCTTTGAAGTACCGGACTGGCGTTCATCGGACCCCCATCAGGGCCAGGCAGGCCCGGGCCAGATTGGCATTGGCCGGATCGGCCGTGCCGGCCATGGTCTCGGCCATTTCCAGTGCCAGCTGGGCGTGGCCGGCCAGGCCCAGGGCGCGGTAGGCACGTCCGAGTCCGATCATCAGGCCGGCGTTGTTCGGTTCAAGCTCGGTGGCCAAGATAAATTGCTGCAGCGCCACCTCGGCATCGCCTTGGCCAAAGGCGGCATGCCCCACGCCGGCCACAAAGTCACAGCGGTCGGGCTGCATGCGCTGCAACACCTCAAAGACGGCCCGCGCCTTGTCATATTCGGCCGCCTCCAGGCAGCGGTAGCCCAGGCCGTAGAGGGCTTCCAGGGTCTCGGGCGGCGGAATGTCGGGCAGGCGGGCGGCGGCCAGCAGTTGGCTCAGTTCTGTGGCGGGCGAGGTGGCTGGGGAGGCGTTCATGGACGGGGCTGGTTCGATGGGTTCAACAGACGGCTGCGGCTCGGTACTGTTTCAGGCAAAAGACCGCTTGGCCGCGTCGACCAGATCGCGCTGCATCGTCAGTTGCGCATCGATCATGGATTTCATGATGTCGCGAAAGGTGTTCATGCGCTCGATCGCCTGCTGCATGCGGGCATTGGCCGCTTCGGAGCCGAGCTCCAATCTTTGCTGCGCGGCCCGCTCTGTGGCCGCACCGTAATTCAAGACTGCCGCGCCGATGTTCAAGGCTCCGCCGGCCGACGTGCCGACGCCGCTGAACTTGCCTACAGCCACACCACTGGTCTGCAAGCCCTCACCCTTGAGCCCGCCAAGGAAGGAAAAGCCACCCGAGACGATCTGGCTCGCGCCTTGCACGATGCCGGCAGTCAACTCTAGTTTGGCGGCGTCGAGGGACTTGGCAATCGCCTGAGTTTTCTGCTCGATCATGAGCTTGAGCTCGTCGTCGCGGTTTTTCATGGCGTCCGAGCGCATCAAGATCATCAGCTTGATCAGCACGTCCTGCATGGCGAAGATTTGTGCCTGTGCCGACATGGCCTCGGTGACGGTGCTGATCTGTCCGAAGTCAACGGCATCAAACTGCCCCTGCACCTTGCTGGCCAGGTTGAGCCACTGCTCTGCCGACACGCTGGGTGCTTTCAGCCCGGAGGTCATGCTGCCCGGCGGCAAGAGGCGCACATCAGGAGGCGGCTCACCGTTGACAAAGACAAAAGGGGCGGCCGGTTGGCCACTGGCCGCAGCCACTGAGGCGCCTTGAGCAGTCTCGAGCGGCCCGCTTCCCGGCAGTGGTACGGGGGTGTAGCTGCGTGCTTCGGTGATTCCGTTCATGGTTTTTCCTCGGTTTTGTTCACACCATGTTGCCGCGGCCGCCGCCCCAGACGCGGCGGTCGGCGTCCCTGAGTACCTGCAGCCGCTCGGCAGCGACATCCCAGATCCCCATCAGGGTTTCGTTGAGGGTTTTGAGCAGCTCCTGGGACTTCTCGACATCGGCTTGCAGCTTGTCGAGCAGAGTCTGCAGCTGATCGAGCCGCGACTTGATCTCGGCTTGCTCGTATTTGAGCTTGGCGTTCTGTATGGTCATGATGCCGCTGGCGATCTCCGCACTGCCCTTGACGATGTTGGCACCCATGCCCAGGAGCCTGCCCAGCTTGGCACTGGCCTCAGCGGCCTTGGCCACTTTGGTGGTGGCCTCAGCGGCCTTGGCAATGTTGGCTGCGGCGCTGGCCGAGGCAGAGGCCCCGGCTGTGCCCAGCGTGGCTACCGTCACAATTACTGCCAGCGCCAGCTCGGCGCCCACGCGCCAGTACGCTTGGGTCTCTTCGTCGGCGCCGGCCTTCTTGGCGATCCAGGCGGCCAGCTCGCCCACCGTCAGGCGAAAGCCTATCGGCTCCTTGCCCTGCGAGGTTCGTATCGCATCGACCAGATCCATGGTTGAGTTGACCAGCGAGTACACCCCGTAGGCCATCATGATCGCGCCGGGGGCCGCGCCCACGCCGGTGGCGATCATGAGTGCACCCGCTGCGATGGCGACCGCGCTCGCCACGACCGAAGCAACTGACTTGAGGATGTTTACAAAGTTGGTCCACTCTTTGTTTTTCTCCGCGACCTGGGCCTTTTCCTTGGCGATCGCCATCTCCTTTTCGCGCAATTTCTGGTTGTTCTCGATGCGCTTGGTCATGTCGGCCAGGGCCATGGTCTCACCGTCGATGGCCAGCTCCATGATCTTGGCCTTCATCAGGTCCATCACGCTCAGGATGTCGGTGGGGGATGCTGTTTTGGAGTAAAGCAGCTCGTTGACTTGGCGCACCAGCTCAGTGTTGCCCTCGAGCTGAAGCGCCCACATCGGCGGCCGCGGCTTGATGTTGGGTGGGACGATGTTGTTGTCCCAGGCCCGGTCAAAGGCCGAGCGGGCCTCAAAGCCGCCCAGGTTGCCAGCTGCAGCTGGCCCCTGCGCGGCGCCCGTTGGTGTGCCGTCCGGCAGGCTGGGCAATTCCTGGGTGAGGCGCACAGCACCAGCGCCGACGCTCATATTCATGTCTTGGCCTTTTGAGCAGCGGGGCGTGCCGATTCGATCAGTTGGCGCAATTGCGTGGCTCGCTCGCGCAACTCGGCATGCTCGGGGCCCTGGGTGCGCCGCAGGCAAATGGCCAGCACCATCAGGGCGTCGGCTGGCTGGCCTTTGTGCAGCAGACATTCAGCCGTGTGAAAGCTGGGCAGGGGATCGTCAAAGTCGAAAAGCAGGGCTTGCGCATACTGGCCGATCGCCTCGTCATACTGCTTAAGCATCTGGCGCGTCATGCCGCAAGCGATCATGAAGCGACGCTCGTAGGGGTTGGCCATTTGAAGCAGGGTGTAGATGCGCAGGGCGCTGTCGTACTCCTCGCGTTCGTAGAAGAAGCCACCGAGGGCATACATGGCCTGCAGGTCTTCGGGCGCAATGTTCAACCACTGCGCCATGGTGCCGCCCGAACGCAGATGGGCCTCCAGGCGCTTGGCAAATGCCTGCGCTGCGGCCAGGTCCGGATCGTCGTCGATGTTCATGCTGCTCAGGGCTGCTGGGGGCTGGCTTGGCGCTGCCGTGTTTAGCGGAAGATCCTGTTGGCGGTTTCCTTGTAGTTGTCCAGCATGGTCATGCCCATGTTGGTGAACTGGCCGATCAGGGTGTTGAGTTTTTGCATCTCCATGTTGTCGGCCTGCGAGGTGTTGGAGAAGGCGTCTTGCTTGGTTTTGACCCGTGAGTCCAGGGTGTCGATGTCGGCCTTGGTCACGTTTCCGCTCTTCCAGGCTGTCGCTTCTGCGTCGGAAAAAGAGATACCCGCCGTCTTCGCCTTTTCATAGAAGTTGGCGGTGTCGGTGGAGTAGCTGCCCATCTTGTCGGTGTCTTTGATGGAGTTGTTGGTGCGCAGGCCCTTGAGGTTGGTCAGGTCCTCTTTCATCTGGTTGGCCGCGGTCATGCCGTTGAGGTTGGTGGTGGCTTCCTTCAGGCGGGTGGCCAGGCGGTCCTGGTTGGCATTCATCAGCAGCATGGCCAATTTCATGGCCATGAATTGCACGCTGGCGGTTGATTTGCCGGCCGCCGCCGCGTTGACGTCCTGGTTGAGCGTCTTGAGGTCACTGTCGACGGCAAAGCCGCGCGCAATCGTCGTTGGGTTGTTGGTGATTTGGGTCATTGGGATCTCCTTGAATCTCTGGGTGTGGAATCAGGACTGGACTTAGACCAGGCGCCGCCGCGGTCGCGGCGTGCCAGGCACGGGCATGCCGCCCATGCCAAAGTGGGGAGTGGGTTCCGGCTCGGGGGCTTCAAACTCGCTGATGGCTGGCGCGGCCTGCTGCAGGAGTTCTCGTGCCTGAGCCTCCAATTGCTGGCGCTCCTCGGCAGGCAGGTCCCGCTCGAGCATGTTTTCCAGGTCCCAGATCGAGCAGCCCAGCTCATCGGCCATGGCTTGCCTCAGGTCCGCAAAGACCTCTTCCTGCTTTTGCATCAGCGCCTTGTTTTCTTCCAAAAGGCTGCGGGTTTCTTCGGCCAATTGTTTGAAATCTGCATCGTCCATGAGTGCGTTCCCGGGGCTCCAGGCCCTTAAAGCTCATCAGACTGTAAATTTATCAGACAAAAGGTCATTTTGTGCATAAACTCGTTACAATTTTTTTCGACCTTCCTTGACTCGCATGTCCAGCATCCAGTCGTTTGTTCCCTCTACGCAGACCGGCGCGGCTGGGTTTGCGCCTGCCGCCTCCAGTGGGCAGGTGGGGCAGACCACCTTGCTGCCCGATGTTTCGTCCACCCTGAGCGATGCGGCCGAGGAGTTGACCCAGTCCTTGGCAGGTAAGGCGCAGGAAAAGTCCATCAAGGAGCGCAAGAGTGACAATGGGCGCGACCTTGCCAGCCTGACCCGCGCCCAGCGGGTGGCCATGATGATGGCCATGGCCGGGGTTGAGCAGCAGCCTGAACAGCCGCAGCAATTGGCCCGTGGGGCTTTGCAGCAACCCGGTCAGGTCAAGCGCCAGGCCCGTGAGGGCGGCGGCACCGCCTGCGAGCAGTACCTGGCCTTGCTGGAGGCGGCCGACCTGATTGATGAGGGCCGAGTCGGCGTCGACCCAGGCGGGCGCGGCGCGGAGGCGCTGCGCGAGGCTGCTGCCGAGGTGCTGGCCGAGCATGGCGGCGACATTCGCGCCGATATCAATACCTTTGAAGCCACCCGCATCCTGACCCCGGAGCAGGCAGCGCAGTTTCGCAGCACTTACCGCGATGTGGTGCTGGGCCAGGGCGCGGTCAATGACACCTTGCGTCGCCTGCTGGACATGCAGCCCAAGGGGCAGGGCGGCGATTTTTCAGCCTTGCTGGAGACCACCCGGCAATCGCTGGGGCTGGACCTGGCGGCGGCGCGGCCATCGGGCGATCCGGTGCGGCTGCAGTCGGTGATGACCGATCTGTCCCATCTGAAGGTAATCAGCACGGTGATTGATTTGTGTGACGACATCTCGCAGACCCTCAGTGAGCGCCACGGCTTGCCGCCGTTTTCGCCCACCAGCCTGACCAGCGAGCTTCTGGCCCTGAGTTCGGACCGCTGGGTGGACGGCTCGCGCTTTACCAGCATCTGCAAGCGGTTCAATATGTCACAACCGTTGGAAGCTGCGGTGCATTTCATCACTGGCGCCCGCAACGCTCTCAGGGAGATGCCGGTGCAGGTGTTTCAGTCGCCCGAGGCCCGTCAAAGCCTGATCGATGCGGCGCAAAACGCGCTCGATGAGGCGATAGACCGCGAGGAGGGTCTGATTTGAGCGCCGCTTATGCCATCGAAGAATTCGGCCGCACCCTTGGGCTCGGCGCACTGGATCTGCCGCCGCAAGGGGCCATACATCTGGCCATGGGCGAGCAGCGGCGCCTCTCCATGGAGGCCGCAGGCGGCGACTTGCTCCTTTATATGACGGTGGCGGTGCCGCACCTGGACAATGCGCAGGTGTTGGCGATGTTGCAGGCCTGTGACCTGCGGCGCCGTCCGCCCCATGAGCCCGAGTTGCAGCTGGCCCGCAGTGGATTTGGAGCCGATGCACAACTGATTCTGCTGGTGCGCTGGCCCATGGACCGGCTGCAGGCCTCCCATTTGCATGCCAGTGTCCAACTGTTTGAACACAGTCTGCAACAATGGCTGGGCTTGACTTTCTGACCCCGCCGACCCTTCCATCACCATGGCCACCATTGATTCCAGCCGACTGAGCGATCTGTCTTTCCGTCAGGGGCTGACGCTGATCGAAGAGAAGGTGGCTGATCCGTTGGCGCCCTCGGTCAAGCCCATGGGCCTCAATTCGGTGCAGGCCCATGTGGTCGACGAGCGCACCGGCTCCAATGCCGACCGCGAGTGGATGGACTGGCTCAAGGACGACGAAAGCGACGATCCCGATCTGATGCTGCCCGGTCCTTTTGCCGAGTCTTTTGATCTGGCGCGTGACGAAATTCGCCAGTGGCTGGTCAATGACAAGGGCACACAACCAGAAGACACCCGGGTGCTCAAGCAAGCCCAGCGCTTGCTGTCGGAGGTGCGTGCCAATCTGGACTTGGTGCATTACTACGTCAACGCGGTGTTCAAAGGCTGAGGTCGGGGCAGGGCATGGCGATTTCCTCCCGCGAGACCCAGGTGCTGTCGCAACTGGCTTATCTGTATCTGCTGCAGGGCTATGCCGAACGCGCCTTGGTGATTTATGCCAGCTTGCGGGCGCTCGAGCCCAAGGTGGTGCGCCATCTGCGTGGGCTGGCGCTGGCTTGCTCGCGGGCCGACCAACATGAAAAGGCGCTGGCCGCGCTGGACCAACTGGCCCTGCAAGGCGCGGTGGATGCGCCGTTTTATTCCTTGCGCGCCCGGGTTCTGACCGACCTGGGCCGCCATGCCGAGGCGCGCGCTGCCATGCGCACCTGCGTGCAGCTCAAGACCGGCAAGCCGCCCGCGCTTGCCTCAACCGCTACAGCCAGGATTGCCCGTTCATGAACCCCATCCTTGCCTCCCTGCAGCGCTTTGCCATTTTGGCCTCCAGCCGCAATGACCTGGTGCTGGCGGTCATTTTGGTGGGCATCATATTCATGATGATCCTGCCGCTGCCGGTGATCGTGGTGGACATCCTGATCGGCATCAATATGACCATCTCGGCGGTGCTGCTGATGGTGGCGATGTACCTGCCCAGCCCGCTGGCGTTTTCGTCCTTCCCCTCAGTGCTGCTGGTGACCACCTTGTTCCGTCTGGGCATCTCGATTGCCACCACCCGCTTGATTTTGCTGCAGGGTGATGCCGGCGCCATCATCACCACCTTTGGCAACTTTGTGGTGGGCGGCAATCTGGTGGTCGGCCTGGTGGTGTTCCTGATCCTGACCATCGTGCAGTTTGTGGTCATCACCAAGGGCGCCGAGCGGGTGGCCGAGGTGGCGGCGCGCTTTTCGCTCGATGCCATGCCGGGCAAGCAGATGTCGATTGACGGCGACATGCGCGCAGGCACCATAGACATGGCCGAAGCCAAGCGCCGCCGAGGCATCGTCGAAAAAGAGAGCCAGCTCTATGGCGCCATGGACGGCGCGATGAAGTTCGTCAAGGGCGATGCGATCGCCGGCATCATCATCGTCTTCGTCAACCTGCTCGGCGGAATGCTCATAGGCATGCTGCAAAAGGGCATGGACGCCAACAAGGCCATCCAGACTTACTCTATCTTGTCCATCGGCGACGGCCTGATCGCGCAGATCCCGGCGCTGTTCATCGCCATCTGCGCGGGCATCATCGTCACCCGCGTCAATTCCGATGACGGTGGTCCGTCCAATGTGGGCAAGGAC
>Ga0164292_10001155_pt1 | contig 21211 bp, 20 predicted proteins | sample GEODES117metaG_FD_111486 | JGI IMG/M metagenome (GOLD analysis project Ga0164292, IMG submission 111486) | Eutrophic lake water microbial communities from Lake Mendota, Wisconsin, USA - GEODES117 metaG | ecosystem: Environmental > Aquatic > Freshwater > Lake | place: USA: Lake Mendota...
AAAATCTAAGTGTTCTACTTCTCTCCAATAATGAATATTCTAAATGCGATTACTCTGGAATAGATAAGAAAATAAAAGCAACAATTACCAAGCTATTCAATGCTTCTCCTGTAATAGAATCAACTAAAACAACTACACGTAAGAAATCCTCATCTATAGCAATCCAACCGCAATCCTCTGTTGAGAGAATAGCAGAACCAGTAAAACCAACTAAGAGGGCACCGAAGAAAAAGACAGTTGTCTCGGAGGAACCAGTTAAAATGAATGTCCATGTTGAACCACCTATTATTAAACACGTGGAACAAAATATTGTGGAGCAATCTATTGTGGAACCTGTGGAGCAATCTATTGTGGAACCTGTGGAGCAATCTATTGTGGAACCTGTGGAGCAATCTATTCCAGTTATTACAGAAGTAAATCAAGTTATCACTACAATAAATACAAGTATTGTAGAGAAACCAACAAAGACAGTTGTGAGAAAAAGAATAACCAAGAAAACTATTACAGAAGAACAACCTACCATATCGCAACTAAGTGAGGAACCTATGAAACCTGTAGATGTAGAAAAACCCACAAAGACTATTATTAAAAGAAGAACAACAAAAAAGACCACATAAATTAGTATTTGAATTTATATAATGTAAATAATGTTAACTTATACCTCATCCACTTTTTTTATTTTTTTGTGGTGCGAATGAAGTATAAGTTAAGGTTATTTATTTTATTTGGGTTTATGGCAGATTAACGTTTTTATATTTTTTAAATAAGACTGTACTATTTCTATTGTGAGTTTTTCAAAGTGTTTTTTTTCAAATCTCTAATATTTTACATATTTTGCTATTTTATTTAGACCTCAGCAGGAGCAGGAGTAGACTTGGTGAAGTGAGGGCTCATGTACTTCTGGAGATTGAAGTAGGTAAGAACATCACCTTCATTCAGCTTAAGGAGAGCAGAAAGAGCAGGATTGGCATTGATTTGTCTGCCATTGGTGTCATCTTGAAGGTTGTTATTCTTGATGTAGATGTTGATCTCTCTGGTAACCTCAGTGCGAGCCATTTTAGTTCCAGCGGGCTTTCCAAGGAAGATAGCCAACTCATCACTAATCTTGGTGGGCTTAACAAAACCAGAAGGGGCTCTGTTTCCACTCTTCTTCTTTCCTTGTCCCTTGGAGGCAGTCTTAAGCTTCTTGCCATAGTCTCTCTCAATAGACTTGAAAAGAGCCTTCATTTGAGAAAGCTTTCCAGAGATTTCTTGGAGCTCAGTGTAGAACTTAGAGCACTTGGATTCAACATCAGCGGTGGCTTCAACATTAGCTTGTTCAGCCTCAGGAAGGGGCTCAACTGACATGGTAACAGTTTCAGGAGCAGAAACAGGAGCAGGGGAAGAGACAGGAACAGGGGCAACTTCAGGCTCTACTTCAGTCTTCTTGGAAGCTCTCTTGGCCTTGGGCTTCTCCTCAACAGGAGCAGGAACAGGAACAGGAGCGGGGGCAACAGCGGCAACAACAGGCTCGGTAGTCTTAGTAGATTTCTTGGAGGATTGCTTGGAACTCATTTTATATGATATAGTTAGACATTGTTTTTAAGTGGTTTAACGCATTAAATATATTATCAGCATATTTCGTCTAAATTAAATTACTAATAAGCGAATGATTGATATAACCAAGGCATGGAATGTGCCGCATTTTCATTCACTAAAGTGAGAGCACCCAACACGTAAGAAGATCCAAGGTATTGAGAATCTCTGGAAATTCCCCTAAAAACAAATTCCTCAAAAATACCTAAAACTGAATTTTGCAATTCCTTCAGAGACAAGATATTTATATCTACGTTTAAAATTGGTAAAAAAGGATTACCAGTAGGAGGACATATTTCTCTCCTTATTGTAGGAGAGAGCATTAAACGATAATTCCAGATGTCATATAACTGTCTCACTAATAGAATCATACTTCTTCTAGATAAAGACATGAACCAACTCATATCACTATAATTTCCGAGAGAATTAATGTGTTGAAAGGTCTTTACAGCCCTAAGTTCCACACGTTTTTCAAATGATAATGTGTATTCTTCTTCTTCTTCAGCAGCAGTATTTAGAGATGTGCTAATCCATTTATTGGAAGCCGCATAAGATATTTTAGAGAGTTCTGAGAGAAATACATTTGAAACTTTATTGCGGTTGTATGGATTTGCCAGAGGAGTTCCTTCATCTAGTTTTCTCTGATATTGGAAAATGGATGAAATATCAAACCCATAATTTTTTCCATCCAAATCCTGTAAACAAATCAATTGGAATTTTGGTATTTCTGTTAATGGCTCAAATGTATAAAAATCAGAATCATTTACACAATCCTTCACCATAGTTTGATATTTTGAGAATAGTTTTGTAACACTTCTTACAAGATATCCACGATATAATGCCTGTAATTTAATGGCTCCTCTAATAGAAGATAACCAATTAAAAAGTCTATCATGTAAAACTTTTTTTGTTCCAGTTACATATAGATTATTTTCTTTCAAATATTGTTTTAGCTCAACTACAGAGTAATTATTATTTCTTGTTGTATGCATATTGTAGATAGTTGGAATTTCTTTGGTCTCTTCTTTTTTGGGGACTTTTTTCAATTTAATTGTTCTTTGTTTTTTAGGAGGGTCTTCTTTAGAGAGAAACTTATCATGGTTGGTATTTTTAGTTTTTGTTGGTGAATTATTCTGAGATGAAAGAATAGGAGATTTAGGCATTTCAATTTCCGCAACGACATTTTCCAAAAGGTCAGTAATAACAGGCTCAATGTTTGTAAACATTTCTTTATTTTATTTATACATTTACTTTAGATTTTTTACATATAACAATAACACAATATATGTAAAAAGTTTTTGCGGTTGATTACTGGGTTTCGTGTGAAATACTTAATTTAATTAAAAAAAATTGATTTAAAAAGAGAACCTTAGTTATATCATAAAACAAATCAAAATGTCTGCTACTATCATCAACTGCTCTGAACTTAACGTGAATGACCTTAAATTCTACGCTCCTAAGGCTACTCAAGGAGGTGGAAAGAATGTGGGTGTGATGAACAAGAAAACCAACTCTGCTCTTAGAATGAAGCTTCCTATTATGTTTACATTTGGCGCCAGTGATTATGATGGAAATGAAAAGTTCTCCTTTGGTCTTCAATTCCCAGATATTCACGATGAGTCATGTGACCCCAAGTACAAGGAATGCTTTGAACGTCTTGTTGCGTTTGAAGCAGGTCTTAAACAAAAGGTTCTAGAATTCTCCAAGGAATGGTTGGGAAAAACTTTGAAGAATGAAGAAATGGTTGATATGATTTGGTCGCCAATGCTCAAGTATCCAAAGAATAAAGAAACCAAGGAACCTGAATTACATCGTCCTCCCACTCTCAATGTGAAGCTTCCATGCTTTGAAGGCAAATGGTCTTCTGAGGTATATGATGAAGATAAGAATATGCTCTTTCCTAATCCTGAAGATCCTACCCTTACTCCTGTGAATTTCATTACCAGAGGAACAAATATGGCAACCATCATTCAATTTGGTGGCTTGTGGATTGTTGGAGGTAAGATTGGAACTACTTGGAAATTGGTCCAAACTGTTGTTCGTCAACAAATCACTACCATTCAAGGTCAATGCCACATTGATATGGATGAAGGTGAAAAAATCCAATTAGAAAAGAAGGTGGACTTATCTAAACACCAAGAACCGGAACATGATGAGGAACCTACTAAACAAGTGTCTACTACTGTGGAGGACAGCGATGATGAAGATGGTAAGACTCATCGTGAACCCACAGATGACAATGAAGTAGATGAAGAACCTACTGCACCTGTTCCAGTTCATACTCCAGCACCTGTTCCTGAAAAGAAACCTGCTACCAAGAGAACTACCAAGAAATAAATCAATACAACTGAATTATAAAATATACATTTGACCGCTTAGATATATCATAAAAATCATCTTCATTAATCTTTAGTATACCACAATTATATAAACAAATAGTTTGTGGATTTGATGTTATATACAACTGATTAACTGGTATAACATATTTTTTTTTGCCAAGAGAAATCTCATATGTTTCATTTAATAAAGAACTATTTAATGAAATACTTATTTTCACATACAGATTATTATCTTGATCTATTTGAATATTTTCTGGAAGAACTGGATTACATGAAACTATAATATCTTCTCCTTCTGTGTTTCCATCATACCATACCTCATTATGCCATAGTGGTACCAAATAGGTATTATTTTCCAGAGATAGTTTGTATAGTTTGTCTCCCAACAAATCATCAAGAGATGGAGAAACTGAATATAAGAGTTCTTTGGAAATTTCTTTTCTTTCAAGAATAGATTTAATTGCGGTTAGAATGTCTCTTGAAATAAACCTTCTTCCATAAGTCTCCAAGAAATCATAAATATTCTGTAACTGGTTCTTGTTCATTCTCTCCAAAGCAGAGAGAGAAACATTTTTTATTCCACATAGAATATCCAAAATGACATCTTGATATTTACCCTTTACAACATCATTCATGAATGTAAACAACTCTTTTGGAACATCTTCATTTGTTTCTTTAGGTGAAGTAGCACTATCTGGAATAATATCTGGAATATCCGAGCTTTCTAATGTTGTAAATTCCATTAAATATGTATAGGCACTTTGTACTTCTTGGAATTGTTCGGTGCTTTCTTTTGTTGAATTGTTTTTATCTGGGTGACATATCATTGCTTTTTTTAGATATGCTTTTTTGAGTTCTGCGTTTGTAAATCTATCAGTAGTTATATTTAATGTTCTTTTTGCAGTAGTGTAATCCATACTTCACAATATGCGTTTTAATTTAAATATTTTTAATGACTTAAATACTAATATAAATAATGGCATTTTTAACACAATCAAATTACAATCTTTTGTATAACTTAGTTACCGAGACTCATACACAAATTCAACCAGATTTTTTCCAGAATGTATTCTTAGAATTTGGAAGAAAAGAAAATGGACCTTTGATGGAACTCAATAAAAAGTTCATAAGGAAATTAATGAATAAGATTTCTACACAAAACAAGCTTCCTCCACCATCACAACTAATTCCACAACAAACCCAATCATTATTTTCATTCAACCAAATTGATACTACACGACCTCAAGGAATGCGTTCAAAAAATGTAACATTTGATGAACAACTGGAATTACATAAACAACACTTTCAACAGTTTTCTGCTCCTACTCCACCACCTACTCCTGTCTTTAGTGATGATCTTACACAACCATCTTCTGGAATAGATGAACTAATGAAAAAAACACTAATGGAGAGAAAATATGATACCTTAAACATCAATCCTCCTCCTTCTCTCCAACAACAACCATACCACTCTCAAAGACCTCCAAGAAAATTAGAGATTGGTAGTGTTGTAAATGATACTGAGGTTATAAAACAAGACATGATTGATATTGATGATTTGGGAAACATTCCTTTAAAACCTCAACCAACTTTCCAAAATAAAAATCTGGAGAATTTATTTTCTAAATTGCGAGTTGTGCCTCCCATTTCTTCTTCACAGACTTTAGAACAAAATACTCAAACAGAAGAAACCGAACAACCTTTGGAGAGAAATAACTTAATAGAACAACTGACAAAAAGAGTAGAACATCTTGAAATAGAACTGGCAGAATTAAAGAAACATTTCTTTGAACAAAATAAAGTATTTAATTTAGAACTTAAAGAAAGGCCCACCAGTCCATCCACAGATGGACCAAGTAGTTTCATTAACCAAGAAATTTGTAACGGGTTCCAAAAATAATATCCCAAGCAATAGGTCTGACTTTAAGAATGACCATACATTCAATAATAGACAAATGGAAAGCTTAAGGGTTCTTAATAAATATCCAGATAGGATTCCAATCATATGCCAAAGACATCCTAATTCTAGTAACGATTGTCCACAAATTGACAAAATAAAATATCTCACACCCATGGATTTGACACTTAGCCAATTTGTATATGTCATTAGAAAAAGAGTAAAATTATTGGAATCAAAAGCACTTTTTCTTTTTATTGATGGAAATATTCCACCAATGAATACATTGCTATCTGTGTTATACGCACAATATCAAGATGAAGATGGATTTCTATATATTACCTATAACACTGAAAATACATTTGGTTAAAATCAAAACTAGATAATAAACATTTAGAGAGAAAAATGAGATAGAAATAAACAATATGGATTTTAACCAAACAAAACTAACTAAAACTGAATGGCAGAGTATTGAGCAACCTCTTCCAGAAAATGAGATTTATGTATTGGAACTCATAAAACAAGGAATGGCCAATGTAAATATATGTCATAATCATCAAAAATCTCTATTCCAACATCTAAAAATATCTTATTCCCCTGAGATGGAAGACCACTTGTTTAACGTGTATTTCTCTCCTATTTACACAAACCTTAAAAAATCTCATCCAGAATTAAATATCAAACCAATATCTAAACCTGTAATTAAAAACGCAGACAAAATAAGATTAGAACAAAATCAGACAAAAATAATCAACAATCACGTATATGAGTTTGTTCTGTTAAAACATGTTGAAGCAATTTTGAATTCTGCTTTTGGAGAGAACACATTTGAATTTTACTATTACACATTATACCACCTCTCTAAAAACAATGTCTATCAACTAAACAAATATGTAGTTGAACTCGTGGTATATACTCTGGAATATTACAAGGAACAAGCCAATGTTATCTCTCTATTAGAACAATCTGTAAATATCATTGAGAAAAACAGCAGTCTTTTAAAGTACAAGAATATCACACTTTATGAACACCAGAAACAACTGTTTACAGAGGTCACTAAGGAAGGACCTAAACTTATTCTATATACCGCACCAACTGGAACAGGAAAAACACTAAGTCCTATTGGATTATCAGAGAGATATAAAGTCATCTTTGTATGTGCGGCTAGACACGTGGGACTCTCTCTTGCAAGGTCTGCTATTTCAGTACAGAAGAAGATCGCGTTTGCTTTTGGATGTAATACTATGGAAGATATTCGTCTACATTATTACGCAGCAGCAGATTATACAATAAATAAGAGGTCTGGTGGAATTGGTCGGGTAGATAACAGCAATGGTATTAAGGTGGAATTGCTTATATGTGATATTAAGTCATACCTTCTCTCTATGACATACATGTTACAATTCAATATGCCACAAGATATTATTATGTACTGGGATGAACCCACTATTTCTATGGATTATGACGACCATGAATTACACCCAATTATTAATGAGGCCTGGAGTAAAAACAGAATACCAAATATTGTGTTATCATCGGCAACATTACCAAAGTTCTACCATTTGACAAGTGTGATTGAGGATTTCAAGAGAAAGACATTTACACAGAATGATATAGAAAATGACTTTACAGAAGAACAAAATGGAGAGAAAGAAGAAATAATAAAACCAACTATCTGTAATATTGTTAGCTATGAATGTGTAAAGACTATTCCAATATACGACAACAATGGCTACATATTTGTTCCTCACTATTTCTCTCCAAACTATAGAGAAGTAATTGCTGTAGCAGAACATTGCCAAGAAAACTCTACACTACTTAGATACTTGGATTTGGGAGAAGTAGTTATATTCATTAGGAAGGTTATTCAAGTATCTGGAATAGAAACTGTTATTGAATATCTCAATATAAGAGACATTTCTCAACTATCCATGGAAACTATCAAAAGAGGATATCTCTCCATTTTACAAAATTTAGACCCAGATATCTGGGATACTATTTACACAGAACTCCTAAGAACCAGACGATGTTATGCCTTGAAACCATCTACAGGAACATCTAATATTAGTGGAGGCGGTTCCATTAAAAAGTTTTACAGTGTTGGACCAGAGAATACAAGTGGAATTAGTGGCGGTGAAGAACTTAGACGTGTTAAGAGTGTTCAAGAACCTGGCAATCAAGTAGTACCACCTCCAGAATTTAAACCAGGAACTTATGGAATATACATTACAACATCAGACGCACATACATTAACAGAAGGTCCAACAATATTCTTAGCAAATGATGTAGAAAAAATAGCACAATTCTGTCTACAACAATCTAACATTCCAGCAATCATTATGGATGACTTAGTAAAGAAAATAGAGAGAAATAATATTTTGTCTGACAAGTTAGGGGTTCTAGAAAAAGAGTTGGAGGATATTACAGAAGCTACCCAATCATCTTCTTCCAAATCAAAATCATCCAAAAGTAGTGGAAAGAGTAAAGATAAAGATAGATCAAGAGAACAAGGAGAAGGAAAAGAAGAGAGAGCTGTATCCAAAAAATTACAGAGTGAAATTGATAATTTACGTTTACAAGTGAAATCTGTTAATTTGAATGAAGTATTTATTCCAAACAGTTCTCTCCATCTAACTAAATGGGCTCCATCTACAAAGATTGGTACAGCTTTTACAAGTTACATAGATGAGGCAACAATAGTGGAAATTATGTCTTTACATGGCATTAATGACAGTTGGAAAATCCTCTTGTTGATGGGAATTGGAATATTCACTACACATAAAAATCCAAGATATCTGGAAATCGTAAAACAATTGGCAGTGGAACAAAGATTGTATTTAATTATTGCTTCTAGTGATTATATTTATGGAACTAATTACCAATTCTGTCATGGATACCTAAGCAAAGACCTGGATTTAACACAAGAAAAAATTATACAATCCATTGGAAGAATTGGAAGAAATAATATACAACAGAGCTATTCCATTCGTTTTAGAGACAACAAGTTTATAGAGAAACTCTTTACTTCTCAGGGACTAACGCCAGAAATTGTAAATATGAATAGGTTATTCACAACAAATATTTATGAAGATTTAGACCCTGTAGAAGATTAATAAATTTCTAGTATAGTATGAAATTATTCACATATAATGCAAACTATTTTTTCTTGTAATATATCCTCTCACAAAAAGCTATAAATAAATTGTTTTTCTTATTGGAATATATAATGTCTCGTAAATTAGTTCAAGCTTTTATTGTTTCAACAAAAACTTTAACTAGCATCAAAACAGAAATTGATGAAGAATTTGTAAATAATAATATAAAATTAGAAGAACTAGAAGTTAAGAGGAATACAAAAGAAACATTCCATTTTATTGCTCTTATTAAACCATCTCAATCAACAACTAAAATAAAAAACATATTAAACAAAATAGGTAAAGTGAGTTGGTTTGTTATTATTACTGGAAAAACTGCTACTCAAAAGAAACATAAAAAATGGAAACCAAAAACAAGAAAAGTAAAACTATAAATAATCACTTATTTATTTTTTTTATAATTTGCATATCATAATTATAAAAAATATTTGTTTAATAACCCTCACGAATACACTTTCCAACTGGAAATCTAGGCACACCACCTTCACTTAATTCCTGGTATACTACTGTGAGCATTTTACCAACGTATTTGAAACCATTTACATACAATTCTCTGCGACTATCCATGGAACCCTTTGGGCGAACACTGAATATACTTTCTGTTCCATCACCAACTTTACAAATCCACACAACAGTACCTTTGTCTCTTCCCTCTGCTTCTCTATATCCAACAATCTCATATTCGCTTTCCATAAACTCCTTGTATTTTTGAAGGTCATGACTTCTATAATTACAACGATACTTTCCTTCTACTGTTCTCAGCATCACTCCTTCAAATCCATCCCTAATACAGGAAGCAAAGAACTCGCGAAAATCATTTTCATTATTTCCAATAACCGTTGTCACTAATGTAATATAAGGATTGTTAATAGTATTCACGACTCTCTCCAGTTTGGCATAACGCTCACTGAATGTCATTGTTCCAGATAAGTCAACAATATCATATACATTGTAAGATACGAGAGAAAGTTGTCTGATATCATGTTCGGTTAGTTTCTTCTTTTTAACAAGGCCAACTAGTGCTTCAAACGGCATGTCTTCAGAGTATAGTTCTCCATCCAATATTAATCCATTAAATTCAGGGTTCGTGGAAAAGGGTCCCAATAATTCGGTAGTAATGTGCCCCACACTTTCAAAGTATGCCCCCGTCCTTGATTGTGCTAGAACCCTTGTTTTGTCATCTGATAAGTAACACACACAGCGAACTCCATCTAGCTTTGGTTGAATATAACAAGGAAAGTTTAGGACAGATTTGGATGCCTTTTTTGTATTTGATTTGGAGGGATCAAACACATGAGCCAACATTGGAAGAATCTTGGTAGTTTGCGTGGTTTCTTTCTCAGAAGTTGGTGCGTTTGTTTCTGTAATTTCATTGCTTAAGGAAACTTTGGTATCCTGTGTGGTATATCCTTCTTTATCTTTCTTATCTGTCCATTTTGAACGTGCTTCAGATAATGCTTGAGCATATGGAGTAGTTTCATTAGACTTTCCAATATTTTTTCCAACTGTATAAGTTCTCTCATTTGTTTGTTTCTTTCCATCTAAAAGTCCATAGGTTGTAGTAACAATCCCTCTATTTCCTTCATCCAAACATTGAACGGAGATTTGCCACATTTTGGTTCTTCCAGATTTATCAATTCCATAAAGAGTTGGTAAGCTTGTTGATGCCATTATTGTATTATTAATAGTGATGGATGCTTTAATATATTTAATTTTTGTATAATACAAAATAAAATATATGTTATTATTCCAAGTGTTATTCCAAATATTGCTTAATTAATAATAGAGAGAACTACATTTTCTGTTTCCAAAGGTTCTTTGTTACTTGGCAATTCCATATTCATTCCTTCCATATGGAGCTTATCAATAACCAGTTTTCTCTCAATAAATACATAATCTGTTGTTCTATCCATGGTACTATATCCAATAAATAGTTTATCGGTTTGTGGAATATATGACAATCCAAGAACATACTCAATAGCACTCTCTGACATTTTGAATAAATCACTTACACACTTGAGCTTGTAGGTAGTCGCGTCTAAAACAACAATAATGTGGTAATAATTACGAATTCCCTCGTGTGATACTATGTGGCAAATGAACCAGATTTCAGAACCAATAATAACACCATTTGTAGATCCTCTGGTTTCTTTTGGCAAGATATTAGTAGCTTCTACCAGATGTGTTTGTTTAAATACTTTAGAATGGACTCTCTCACCATTGTCTAACAATAACCCACCTTCTGGATGATCAACTAAATCACCAATATTAATTCCAGTGGAAGCATTCCATTCATAAATAACCTTCTCATTTCCTGAAGCATCAATAAAGAATACCCAGTTCTTTTCACATCTCTTTTTATCTGGATGAACTAACAGAAAACTATTTTCAGTTTTAAATGAAGGCAACCCAGAACCTACTGGAACAATGTTACCATATTCAATAGCAATTCCATTATTTCGTGGAAGAGGACGCGTTCCAGTATAACATACTTGGTTAGTGGTTGGGTTATAAAAAAGTTTTACATCTTCTATTCCAATGTAGTAATCATTTAATGATGTGTTATATTCCAACTCAGAATGTGTAATATAGTCCCATCCATTTTTTGAAGTGTCCATTACAATAATATGATTCTTTGTAGCAATATTACCATCATTCTCATAAGACCCATCGGGACGAATAAAATAATTTACTTTTCTCTCACAGATATACAACTTATTATCTGGAGTAAATACCATACTTGGAGAACTGGAATACATTTTCTTATCTTTATAAGTATATCCAATGTTTCCAAAAGCCTTTAACATTGCCATGCTTTTTAATTCTGGAATAGATGTAACTTGATTGTGCTTGTAGAGACGCTCAGTATAAAACTTGTAGTTACTCAATACATTTGCATGAATTGCTTGTTGAATAAGTATTCTTTTTAATACTTTTGAACTATGCTTTGCCATATTAATCTTATCTGGATTATGATAATATCCAAAGATAGAAAACTCATAGTCCAATTTGTAATCATACACATCCTTTTCTAAAAACAAAAACACTGGTGTATCTTTCATACTTGGAGAGACTCTTGCAATATTATAAAACATATAAGCCAAAGTGTTCTTTCCACTAACTCTATAATGTTTCACAATTTCATAAATATTCTCTAATCTATTTGGAAGTAATTGGTATCCTTCTAACCAATGGTAAATAGCCTCTTCTTTTCTCTCCATTCCATAACACAGCTTACCAATCTGATAATGACACTGCCATCTTTCTTCTACCCATCCTCCAGACTCAATACATTTCTTATACATCTCAATAGCTTTGTTATGATCTCCAAAATCCTTATAGCTGTTTGAAAGATAGTACATGTATCTAGTGTTTTTTGGATCGTTTTCAAGCCCCTCAGTTAAGAGTGCAATATCTCTTGTGAATTTATCTTGCTTTGAACCACCGTCTCCCACATCATTAATAAATATAACGTCTTTAATAATATCTACATAACGACGAGATCCTGGAATATTGAGGTATTCATGTGTCACACCTTTGTAAGAAGGCTTCTCTTCATCCAGTAAAAGTTTAGCACGAAGCATCCGAACATTTTTGTAATAGAACCCATCATTTCCTTGATTAATAAAGTATGCGTCCACTGGGGGGTCTTGAACGCACAGCCCTTGTCTCAATTGTTCCATGTCTAATTGATTTCCAAACTTCAAAATCATATCAGCATCAATTAGAAGGATATATGTAGGAAGCTCAGGTAATTCCAAACACTTGTGTAAAGCGTGAGTTCTGTTATATTCAAAATTCTTGAATGGTTCAGTGTATACAATGTAGTTTTGTATGTTCTTCTCTCTAGCAAAGTTATGTATAAGTTCAACTGTGTTATCAGTACTTCCAGTATCACATATACAAAATGAGTTTACGAATGGATACACTGAATTTAACATACGCTCAATAATCCTGCTCTCATTCTTGACAATCATATTCAAACAAATTGAAAAAGACATTTGTTTTTATTGAATATGATATTAGAATACTCTTTATACTCATTAATTTAAAAAAGTATTTAAACCCTGGAATATTAAAAATGTGACAAAACATTTATAAAATTATAATATATAGTGATGTGTTGGAATGAGCATGTTTCGTTAAATACATTTTTATTTAGTAGTTTTGTATTATTACTTATTATTTATAACAATTTATTTACCAAATATAAAATTCAAGAATTGAACAATACTTTTGTTTATCTATTCATCGCATCTTTTGTATTTATGCAACTAATAGAATTTTTTATTTGGAAAAATATAAATAACAAATTTTACAACAATATATTTTCTATTATTGCAATACTTTTATTGGCATTACAACCAATTGCCAGTATTATGATTTTATCAAACATACAATTGCGTAATATACTATTATTTTTATATTTATTACTAACAATTCCTTTTTTAATATATAAATTTTCAACACAACAGGTTTATGTCATAATAAGTAAAAGTGGACATTTACAATGGAAATTTTTTGGAGGTAATCCAATTGTTTGGATAACATGGTTATTTTTCTTTGTATTCAGTTTGATTTATGAAAAAAAATGGTTTGGAATTATATTTGCTATTGTTGCGTTAATAATTAGTTATATAAATTATAATAATGACCATACAGTATGGAGTATGTGGTGTTGGAGTGTTAATTCTATTATGATTTATTATGCGTTTTACTTATTGATATATTTGCCATTTTTAGAAAAATCAAATATTTGTTAGTTTCTTGTTTGTACAATTTTAAATATTCAAGGGTATAAAACAAATTTTATTAGAGATATTTTTAATATTGTGTTCAATTGTTTCTTAAAAAAATACAAATATAGTTCATACTAGTGATAATATGGAAGAGTTTGTAGTTATGATATTGAACTGTAAAAAATATAACCACAAGAGAATGAAACAAAAAAAATGGTTATCCAAGTTTACAAACCTTATATACTTTCATGTGATTGGGGAACCTACTATGGAAGAACCATATAGGTTTGATGACACTGAAAAAATATTATATGTTAAAACAAAAGATGATTATATGTCATTATCGCACAAGGTTATTTCTGGAATGAGTGCGTTTGCCCAGAGATATCCATTTAAGTATCTATTAAAATTAGATGATGACCAGAATCTTGTAAAAATGAGTTTCTTCCGCTTATTAACAACCGCATTGATGGCCAACTGGGATAATCCAGCAAATAGAAAACACTATGGAGGAGACATGGTATATGTTAAAGAACCTACACTATCTACTTTATTTAATGTACATCCAGAAATGCCAAGGAATTACATGCTTCTTCCTGGAAATTATGCTGGAGGTTGTTGTTATGTAGTTTCCAGAGAATCTGTAGAACATCTATTGAGACAAAAAGAAGAACTTGTTAAACATATATTTGAGGACTATGGAGTTGGACAAATATTGAAAATTAGTGACAAAAACAAAATTATAGAATTTAATTACAAGGATTATTTTGTGGAATAATTCATTTTAAAACTTGGAGTGCGTATATTCCAAGAGCTCTTATCAATTGTAAGCATCATACTGTTATAATTAACTTGTCTGCGTTCTATGTCACTATAATCAGACCGCTGAGTAACAGTTAGTGGATATATTAAATACCATAAATCTTCTTTTTGGAGAGAAAACCAATAACGGTCTATAGCATAATTTATACGCATGTGGGGTTCTCTAATTAACTTTGTAAGACCTTCCTTGTAATTTCTTATAAGCTTGTCATAATATGAAGACTTTACTAGGTATCCAGTAGTAGTTTGGCAAGCGACCACTTGAGCGGCACAACATGAAATCAATTTATACGGGCCTGTGTTATTTCCAGCAATTAGAACCACATCCCATGGAGTTTTGAAACTCAAAAAAGTATTTAAGTTATAAATAAATAGAGGTGGATCTATAAATTCAATGTCATCTTCTACCAATAGGACATGTGGCCAATTATTCTCCTTTGCGATTTCCAAACATCTAATGTGGCTTAGTGTACATCCTATTGCACCATTTGGTGTTTTAATTGCGTTGAACAAAACAGGTTCACATTTCAGTTGTATCTTAGATAGTTCTGTAAGAAGTAGTTCTTTTCTATCTGGTCTTGTTTCTAGATTAATATACATAACATGTTGAATATCATTTATTGAGCGTAACATAGAGAGAACTTAGTGTATTTAGTTGTGTAGTAAATATTTAAATCATAAAATAAACATTTACTATATTTTTAATTTTAATATTTTAGTCTGGTGTAATTAAAGTTAACAGATACGATGAGTTATTCAAATATTCATATCCAATATCACTATATCCAGGGTGTTGTGTAATTGTAAGCGGATACAATAAATACCAGTTATCTCTGGCTTGTAATTTACCCCAGTATCTATCAATCGCGTTGTAGTAATGAGACCATGGAATATATTCAAGATTTATAACTCCTTCTTTAAAATTATCCAACAGAGTGTCATAATACTCAGACCTTACAAGATAACTTATGGCACTTGAAGCTTTAGTTGTCTTAAAAGCGTATTCAAGAGTATTTACTGGAATATCTTTATTAGCCCCACCAAGCATCAATACATCCCACTTCAAATCTGATTCCAAAAACTTATTTAAGCTCTGTTTAAAATAGTCAACATTCACACAGCATAGGTCATCTTCGCAAATTAATACGTGTGGCCAACCTTCTCTCTTTGCCATTTCCAGACATTCTATATGACTCTTGGAACATCCAACCGCACCGTGTGGATGATAAACAGCATTAAATCTAATAGGGTCACACGAAAACCCTATATTTTTTATTTCATTCTCAAACATTTCTTTTCGGTCAGTTCTGTGTTCCAAATTAATATACAAAATATTCTTGATGTCTTGTATAGAACTTATTTTTGACATTTATTTTAAACTTTGAGAGAAAACTTTAAATACTTTATAAACATATATAGTTCACGGATTTACATAAATCTCAGTCTGTTTGAATTATTAGGGTTTCCTCCTCCTCCACCAGATGGAGCAGGACGATAAAATGGATTTTTATAGGGTTGATTTGGATGATGAGGTGAAATACTTATTTTCTTTTGATGATTATTGTAAGGTGGCCTAGGCTGATGTTGAAAATTCATTGGATTTACATGTCTGTTTTTAATTCCATAAGGTATACCTGGTGATGGTGATAAAGGAACTCCTCTCTGTTCCATACTAATTTCGCTATTCATATGTGTTATATATTGTTTGTAATCAGACATTTCATTTCTATAATTTTTATTTGAATCAGGCCTATCTGGAATATAAGACCAGTCATTCATCATTTCTTTCACTTCATTTGTTGCTGGTATTTTAAAACTTCCACTATTATCAATAATCATTTCCAGTTTATTGGGATTTACTATTTGTTGTGCGGGCTCTCTAAGATCATATTTGTAATAACTCTCTCCATTCTCTGGAATCATAGTATTAAACTTAGTAGTATTTACATAAAATATTCTTGGATTATGAACAACATAAATATTATCATTAAAATTGGTAGAGCTTTCTCCAATTTCATATTCTAAACCGGTTATTGTATTGAGACCATCTTTACCAGTATCATTCTTGTGTCTCCATGGGTCCTTCTTACTAATGAGACGAGCCATTCCATCAAAAAGTTGAAGAATATTTGGATTTCCAACAGGATAAAAATCAGAACGGTCTATTTTAATTCCAGACTTAATACAGCGGTCCTGTAAACAGTTGTCTTCATTTCCCCATCCCCAATAACAGGGATATCCATTGATGCGTTCAAAATCAGATCCTTTTATAACAACAATTCCTCCTAAAGCATATTTAAATCCATAATAATGTTTAACAACTCCTGGAGTAGTTTCATAATTGAATATATTGGTGAATGGAAGAGTGTCTATATCATTAAAGATAAAAGTAATATCCCTATAGCTATCTGGATATTTCTCCTTCATTGCTAAAAATCCAATGTTCTTAGTAGCACCTCTATTAAAGTTTCTGGTATCAGATTGATGCGAGAAATAGATCTCATAGTCTTCCTTATCCTTTAGAATAATGTTGGTCATATGTGTAGAAAAAAAGTATTTGTGTTGAATCCGATTTCGGTAGGGAACAATAAAAATTTTTGAAGGTGGCATTTTAAATAACATACACACGGATTAATTATATTGTTATTTGTCGCATAAAAGGTCAAATAACAAAATAGATATATTTATAAAACTTATTTACGCTACTCCGTAGTCATTAAGAATATCTTCCAATGATTGTATGAGTGAAAGCTTCTCTCTATTATAAGGCCGAATAGAAGATAAACACTGTTCTAAATCTTTCCATTCCATTTTACTAACTTCTTCTTCTTGAAAGCTTTCCATGTTTGGTTCTATTGTTTTTAGTTTGGCTAAATAATAAATAATCTTATAAGATTTGTTATTGTTGCTTATATATACTTCTTCAAAAGGACACACATTATAAATAATATTAATATTGTGTTTTGAGATATGTGTTTATTCTTCAAACTCTCTTATAGCACAATCCATTTCAGTTTCATTTTGTTGCATTCTACCCTTTGGAAATTCCCATTCTGGTTCGTTCCATTGTGTGGTACTCTCTCCAATAAGTGTTGCGAATATTTCATGGTTCTTATCAAATTTTATCTCTAGGTAATTCTTTTCATTTGTGTGTAAATGTGTGTATGAATTTGTCCACAAATAATTCCAGTTATCTTCAAATGGTTTTGTTAAAATCATTTCTTTTTCCTGTAATGTCATTGTGTCTATAAGATTTTTCATTTGTTCAATGTTAGTGGAATCATATTTTCCACGAATGATAGTTGAAAACCCAAATGAATGTTTTCTGCAAATCATCAAATATTTTTTCTTATTTGTGTCCATCTTGTAAAGTATAACACCATAACTACGTATTGGTTTTTTACATTGATAAAAAGTGTGTCCAAACTTAAAACAATTTTTACAATTCATTCTTTAATATTGTTTTTTAATTGTTTTATTTATTTAATATAATTTACAAGATTGTTAATTAATAGAGAGAAATTTGAATATTGAAAAGTTCTGTAAGAACCTTTATACATTAAAATAATATCATTCATGGAAGAATCTACCCGGGTTAAAAACACATCTTCATTATCTATTGTCTTTTCAGCAATCATCACAATATCATTTGTGTAATTTTTTGTTTGATAATCCCTGTAGTTGCTTTCTCTCAAATCCAAAGTAATGTCAATTATTTTTTTTTGTTTAGTATCTGGTAAGTTCGCAAGAGATTGTTCCAGCTTAGTTATAACATCTGCTACTTTTTCTGTATGACTATGTTGTCCAAATAAATATTTGTTCTTCTCTTCATAGTCACTTTGTAAACAACAAACTTTGTATTTTTTTCCGCTTCCACATTTACAGGGGTCATTTCTGTTAATTTTAGGCATTTAATGTTATATGAGAGAATTCGTTTTACATCATTTATGTCAATAAATATATATTACACAATACATATGAATAGCAAAAAAATGGATAACAATATTAATCTGGATCCTACTGTTTGGGGTCCGCACTACTGGTTTTTCTTACACACCGCAGTGTTTACATATCCAATAAATCCAACCGACGCTGTAAAAAAAAGATATTATGAACTCTTACACAACTTTGATATGTATATTCCACACAAAAAAGTGGCGTCTTATTACCGTCATCTACTCACTATTTATCCTCTCAAACCATATCTAGATAAAAAAGAAGATTTAGTTAAGTGGGTATGGTATATTCACAACAAGGTCAATGATAAACTGGAAAAGAAACGCATTACTTTGGAGGAGTTTTATGAGAACTATTACGCCAAATATAATACTTCGGAGGATATCTTTAAATTAAAAGTGGCCAAATACTTTGTCCTCGCTTTATCAATAGTTATCGCAATCTGTGGGTTATATTTTATGTACTATTATTATGAGCGTAATAGGTGAAGGAGGATATGGATGTGTTTTTTATCCACCATTAAATTGTGAAAACAGACCACCCACAGATAAAAGTATGATTTCAAAATTACAGTCTGTTAGGGACAGTGAATACGAATACAAACAATTACAAAAACTCAAGGGAATCTGCAGAAAATACATTAAGAATTGTGATGAACATTTAATAGTAGAAGCACAAATGTGCGAACCACACTTAACTCAAAAGATTATTGATGAGAATGAATGCGAACTATTCAGCAAAATTAAAAAGAGAATAGGGAAGGCATCACGCAAATCAACTCTTGGAACTGGAAAAAAAACACGCAGAAATAAAAAAAGATACAAAAAATATTCAGAGAGAGAAGGACGAATATCCAAGGATTTTAACATTATAAATATGAAGTACTCTGGAATTAATTTACACAAATTCATTTTAAAAAATGTAGATTTCAAAAATCCAAAAACATTTATATACATTAATAACGCAATAATAGATCTATATGTTGAAGCAGTGATGGTTTTAAATAAAAACAAAATTTATCACAATGACATTAAAACATCTAATATATTAATTGATGATAAGGGACAGATTAGACTAATTGATTGGGGTGTAATGAATGAAATCATATTTAGACCAAGATTTGATTTTAATAGACCATACATGTTCTGCTTAATGTCTGATGAATTTATTGAAAAACTTAATGAAAATATGCCAATTACACAAGAAGTCGCAGAACGTATTTTGACAGAGTATTTACCAACAGTAAACTACTTAGATAACGCAGATAATATGATGAAACTTATGTATCCAATGGACAAAAGTGAATATAAATTAAATGGAACAATTCACCCACTTCTATATTATTCTTTTGTAGATATGTGCGGGACTTTCAAATCTTATAAAGACTGGTTAGAAATTTACGTTCATAACTTGGATATTTGTGGAGTAGCAATAATGTATTCAGATATACTTTGTGCTATTTATATACATAACGCAAACTTTCCAAAACTAATTGAAGGACTCTATTACATATTTGAAAAGTATGTATTGAAAGGTTACGTCAAAATAAACAGCAATGAGTTTATAGATGACCTCAAAAAATTAAATCTGCTTTTAGTATAAATGAAATTAGAAGTTATTCTTTTTCTTATTATTGGTTTTTTGATATATGATACATATTATGGAAAGAATTACATAAAATATATCTATGGACTTAAGAAACATGCCAAAACCTTTGCCATTATATTTGGAGTTTTTAGTGTTTATCTTATGATTAAAAAAGACCCATCACAGGCAAAAAAAATGTTGTTTAACGCAAACAATATGGTGAGATTTCTTCCAATGGATAGGAACGGTTTTGGGTCTAACTTTGGCGGAGATGGAGAGATCTCTGGAATGTTTCCCTCCATAGGTGGACTTGGAAGTTTTAACTTGGATGGTACAGACCCATCATCTGTAAATCGCATTCTCTCTTCTGGTAAGGGAGCCACCAAACGTTCTGTAAGTGAAACAAAGAAAAAATATGTAGCATCTCAACAGGATTGGATGTGTGGAAATTGTGGAAGAAAACTTAACGCATGGTTTGAGGTAGACCATAAGACACGACTGGAATATGGTGGAAGTAATGAAGTTAGTAATTTGGTTGCTCTTTGTAGAGAATGCCATGGCGAAAAAACAGCAATGGAAAATATGTAAGTATATTATAATTATAAATGTTGAAGGAATCTCTCATAATTGTTGGATACATATTGTTAATAGGATATTACATATTTGTATCCAACTATATTGTAAAAAACGCACCAAGTACACCTAGTGATAATGTAAGTTTAGCATTCTTGATTATAACAGGCATTATGTTTGCCGCCTTTGGAATATATAAATTATTTCATAATACTTCTGGAGTATTAGATACAGAAAACTTGTATTTTATTGTTGGGATGTTTCTCTATTTAACAGTTAATTATTTGGTTACCTATAGTGGAGGTTTTAAATGGACATTAGTGGGTATCTTATGTGCTTCTCTCTTAGTCATTATTCCAATAATTTTCAGTAAAATACTTAAACAAATACAAACCAAAATAAAAGGAGTTTCTGCAGATAATACAACAAGCGATAATACAAACTTATTGTCAAAAATTCTTATTCCTTTCTACACATCATATCCATTCTTGTTTGTTATTATTATTATTGGTATTGTAGTTCTATTGACTTATGTTAAAAAGTTCAATATACCAAATTTGAGCAGTT
>Ga0164292_10001156_pt1 | contig 21201 bp, 18 predicted proteins | sample GEODES117metaG_FD_111486 | JGI IMG/M metagenome (GOLD analysis project Ga0164292, IMG submission 111486) | Eutrophic lake water microbial communities from Lake Mendota, Wisconsin, USA - GEODES117 metaG | ecosystem: Environmental > Aquatic > Freshwater > Lake | place: USA: Lake Mendota...
ATCATTATCTCCAGAGAATAAAGATGATACTCTCTCTCGGTATTTATCAAAGCTGCCTGCTGATTTTGTTCTTAGCCCTTGAAATAGTTGGTGTGTCATTTCGTGATACAGCGTACTATTTGGCGTGGTGGAAGAGTATCCCATAGATGGAGCAAAGCTAATGGTTCCTCGACCAGTAGCTGACGAAGCAGCATTTTGCTCAGCAAGTGCCGTTTTTTCTGCGTCAGATTTGAGCTTTGATAATTCATATAATTTCTTTTTAAAGCTGTCTAACTCATCGTTAGCTTTAGAATATGCTTCTCTATCAAATGAAAAACTCCCGTCGTCATAAGTTTCGATAGGGGTTTTGGTAATCTTCTTAATTTCTTTTTGTTTTGCTTCTATTAGTTTCTCTAATCCATAAGCTTCTTGTTTTTGCTTTTCTCCATATCCAAATTTAGACAAATCATAACCTTCATATGGTCTAATTCCAGCTGCTCCTTTTTCGAATTGGGCCGAAGCCCACATACCCAATCCTCCTCCTCGTTTGCTTGCTCCAAAATCTAATTGTAGAGGTAATGCTGCCGACAAATCTTCTTGTGGTAATCCTATAAACTTAGCAAAGTCTGACATTCTCTCAAACAATGAGTCGCGACTAATTTTTTCTTTGAATGATGCGACGAATCTGTCTCTATCAAATGGCTGCTGGAAAGAGTCCTTTACTTTTTCATCGTCAATTATTATTCTTTCATCTTTAGGGTTTCTGTCCCATGATAATTTGGCTCTTAAACTTTCACTAGCTGAGTATTGTTCTTCAGCATATTTTTTTGATATTCTTGTTGGAAATTCAGTTTCTCCAGTTCCAAAAACCTCTTTTGGTTTTCTTGCTTTAGTTGCTACTCCACCAGCCATAAATTTTTGTACTTCTCCACCCGCAGCCAATGCCTTAACAGCTTCTTCTTTAGCTTTGGGCTCTGGCACCCCATTGATCAGTCTGAAGTATCTTTGAAATTCTTCTATAGCATCAGTTCTGCTGTCGCTATTAATTGTTCTCTTAACTTCAGTTGGCATGGTTGGAGATATACCAGGAAATAATTCAGCAGATTCTCCAAGACCGTCTGGATAGTCTATGGGTCGAGTTCTGGTGCTAACATTATCTAAATTAGCCCATAGTCTAGCTAATGCCTGTTCAATATATGCGCCTTCGATGTTACCCTGACCTAAAGTTTCAAGCTGATCTTTACTAAGAGACCTTAAAGGAGACGATCCTGTTTTCATTTTAGACGCTAGTCCAGAAGCTAAGAGTTCTGATCCTTGTTCAGCATGGCTCTGTGCCTTTCTGACCTCGTCTTCATATTGTTTGCCTAATCCTCTTTCTAGAATAGAAGCGGTAACAGAAACATCATCACCAGCAGCATTTTTTCCTAACATCCATGTGAATGGACCAGACAGCTTTTCGTGTCCAATTGGCAGCATACCAACTAATCCAACCATCTGAGATTCTTGAATAGCTTGAGATAGCTCTTCAGTTTTAGCTCCGGTCCGAGCATTATACTGTAATTCTAACCATTGTTTTAGAGCACTATAGCTTGCTTCTTTGTCTGGCGATAATCCGGGGTATGTTTGTCTCCAAACTTTCTTTACTATGCTTGGATCTATAGCTTTACCTGAAAATATACCGAATGTTGGATCAGATGGTATCTTAGCATTTAAGAAGGTACTGGTGATTGTCTTAGAATCCGTTGGTAGAGATCCAGCCCCCTTAGGAATTGCAAGTTGTTTGGTTACGTTTTGTTTAATACTCTCTAATAATGAAGATCCTGCAGTTGTGGTGCCTTCTGGCAATAACGCTCTTTGAACCCTATCTCCTATATGAGATTTGGCGTCATCTGCCGATATGCTAGCAACAGTAGCTGCTGCTTTGCGAGCAGGATCAACGCTATAAAGTTCTGGATAAGCAGCAGCTAACTGATTAATAATGTCGTAAGCTTGTGCTCCAGCAGCATATCGTTTAAAAGAATCTCTTTGTTTTCTAATATGTTCAATTTGTGAGGCAATCTCTGGATGACTTTCTCTGAGTTTCTTACTGACATTACCATATGGTCCACCAGGAGCACTCTGTAATATGTCTTGAACCTGCTTGTCTGCTAAGTCTGCATTAATTTTAGCTGCTTTATTTATTTCTTCTAATAGAACAGGAACCATTACTGATCTATTTTTAAGCTGAGGCTGATTTCCTTTGAGAATAGCTCCGACCTCTGGATTAACTATCTTATCTAGTTCTTCATAATTTTGACTAAATAATAGTTCTCTTACTGTGGTAGCACTAATGTCTTCTATTCTTGGAATATCAGTAACTCGTAAGCCAGCTCTTTCATACTTGCCCAAAACTCCTTGTTCTTTTCCAGAAGTAATGGCCATAGCTCCTTGTAGTCTAGCAAATCTTCTGCGATTATTTTCTCCTGGAACTTCCATAAGCTTAGGCAATATTCCGGGTGTAGACTGAGCATCGCGCGAGATCATGGCCCCTTTAAAATTAATATCTGCTAGTAATGATCTAAAATCAGCATCAAAAATACCATACCTAGCGGCATGGGCTAGTCCCTCTGTACCAGCAACCATAGGAAGATTAGGAGCTACTGAAACAACAATATCTTTGAGCGTAGCATTTGGATTTTCAGCAACTATGTTCTGTAATAGTTGATCAATTGCTCCCCTATGGCCTCTGGTAGGAGGAGCAAAACCACCAGTGTAAAATCCAGAAGCTTGAACAATTTCTGGTAATTCATCTCCTCTTTTTCTTCTAAATTGATTAGTAAGATTACCTTCAGCGTCTTTTCTTCTTCCTAATACAACATTTTTCGATCCTAGTTCGTCCATCAGTAATGCTTCTTCATTTGTGAAGTCTAGTGGTGCAGCTACTGCTGTTCCTGGTTTGCGACCATATAGTGTTGGTCTTTGATTAGTATCTCTGTCTTGTTTGTTTCTACGAACCAGATCTTGTTCTTCTTTAGTAGATGATGAGACAGTATATGTTCTATCTGCATCTCTTAAATATGCGTCTAATTTAGCGTCTCCAACAGTAGATGTAATAGCAATAATCTCGTCTACATTACTTATGTCTTGTGGAGTAAGAATATGGGACCTGATAGTCTGACGCAAAGTAGCGTTATCATTGGCATTTGCTCCTGTAGCTAAACTACTCTTTCCGCTCGCAGCAGCTCCAGCAATGGCCCTAAATTTTCTAAGATTATCGGACTTCCTTGCTTGAACAGCCATTTTAGCTAGTTGTAATGTATAGTCTGTTGCACTGGAGCTTCCTAGCTCTTTCATTCCCTCAGAAACTTTGTCTGCATTAGCCGCGTCTCGTATAACATCGCTGTCAATAATACCAACTCTCCTAACGACTTTTCCTCCTTCAAGAAATTTTTGAATTAATCCACCGGAAGATTTTTTTGCTGGTTTTCTTTTCTTTAATGATTTATCATAAGCAGCTTCGGCTATCATTCCTTCTACTTCAATGTCTTCCCTGTAGTCTGGACCCAATTTATCTACAAATGATTTGTCAAAAATTAATCCGTCTATAACAGTAGGTCTTCCCTTTTTATCGTAGCCCATATTAGATCCATCAGCATCAAGCCAGTATTTTCCTTCTTTTGCTAGTCTGCCCTGCAAAAGCTGGGCATCTTTCATGGCTTTGTCGGTATCTCGACTAACAACCTTATCTTGTAGTGCTGCTGTTAATTTTCCGAAAGTTTTAACTTTTCTATATCCAGTAACTCCATCAATTCCTGTTGGTAATTGATAATTACCCATCTTATCCAATTCTTTTTTCTTAACGCCAAAATCTCTAGCCAAAGTTTGAATACCTAAACCAGTACGAGAAATTTTTAATACTTCATTACCAATATCAAAAGCTACATTTTCTCCTCCTGATCCTAAAAATTTAGCTGAAGATACTCCGTAAGTTTTTTCTATTTGTGCTAATATTTTATCTACTCCAGAAACACCTAAAATGCTATTTGTGATATTATCACTCTTAAAATACGTATTCGCTGGATCTGTTGATTGTTGCTGTTTAAGTGCGGATAATAAAATGCTTTCTGCTGTTTTAGCTGCGCCACCTTTAGCAAATTTTTGTACCATTCCACCAATATTAAATTCACTGACTTTGCCTTTGGTCCTGAGCATGTGAGCTTGGAAATCTTGATCGTTTTTTGTATCTCTTCCTGTCGCATCAGTTTCTCTACCGGTTCTTGTTCCTTGTTCATCATAATTGAATGCATAATCCTGTATTATTCTTTGTGTTGCTGCATTGTCTGTTAACTTAAATGTTTCTTTCATCCAAACAAGTCTATTAGCTAGTTTATCAGCAGGAATAATATTTCTCTCTGCAGCACTACTTTCTTTTGCTACTTTTTTTTCTAAAAGTATTTTATTAAGCTCTGGAAGTTCTGCCATCGGTCGCCCATCAACACTAACAGCATCCTTTTTTATAAAGGCTTGTTCTATTTTCTTTTTGTTTGTTCCGTCGTTTATATACTTCTGTGTAATTTCTTTTGCTAGTTTACCCCTTTTCCTGTTGTCTTCTGCTGCTGGTCCTCCTGCAGGACCATAAGTTTTTCTTTCTTCTCTTGATGCTCTCGTTTCGTAAGCATCAATGCCCTCTAGTCTACTAGTAGTTTTTATGGTTTTTTGTTCGGTAGGATATTTTAATTTTCCTTGTCCCCATCTCTTGGTCTGATTGCCTGGATCATTAAATAGCTCTGGTGTCGGATTAACATTTAAATAAATACTATCACCATCATGAGCTCTTAATAATCCTGGTTTAGTTTTATATTCTGCTATTTCAATACCGTCATATAGTGATGAAACTTTACCTCCATCCATATACTTATTAATTTTATGTAATTTATCAGAGCCAATAGCTTTAACGGCTTGCTTTCTTATAACAAACTCACCAGGAGTCAACATAGCAGGAACACTATCACTATTGCCCACTCCGGGAACAACTCCACCACTAGCAAAACGACGAACTACGCCGCCCTCTGAGAATCCTCCAGCTTTATTATCTGGGCCTTTTCGTACTCCTTGTATAAATCCTGATCCGAATTTTGTTAAAGCATCAAGACCTTTAGAAATTCCTATAACAGCCAAGACAGGCAAAATACCTTTAACAGCATCTCCCACCTTAATTAAAGAGCTTACAAGCTGTAAAGATCCTCTAACTATAGTTTGGAATGTATCAGATGCTCCGATCTCTCTGAATAGTGCAAGGAATTCTTCTCTTACTTTACTAATCTGATTCGCAAGAGAGAGCTGGGCTTTTATTGAATCCGCAGTTAAAGAATTTTGTCCTGACTGAGCTACTGATAAAGCTTGTTGTGCTGTTCCAAATTCTTGAATTAATGGAATAACCTTACCGATCTGTCGGAAGCCACCAAGCTCTTCAACAATTCTAGAGAATTTCAAATCTCTTGGATCTATACTATTTAAACCTCTAGAGAGTAATTCTACTGCTTTATATGCTCCAACGAATTTTCCATCTAGATCTGTTAGAGTAACTCCATATTCTTTTAATGCATCTATTGTGCTTTCTCTTTGAATTCTGGTAAAAATAGTTCGTAAGCCAGTAGCAATAGTTTCTGCACTTTCACGAGTTGTTGCTCTAACGCTGGTGAATACAGCAATAAATTCATTGAGAGCATCTGTCCCTTCGCTAACTCCCTTACTGGCTGATGCAAACACACCACCGGTTCTTTGAATAGCAGCAATAATATCACTAGCTTCAACAGCAAACTTAGCGGCAACAGCATTAACCGAACCTAGTGCTTTAGTTAGATCTCCAGCGCTAATGCCGAACTGTCTCATCAACGCAATACTTCCTTCCACCGTTTCGTTCATACTATCAAATGATGGAGCTAGTGAACTTAGCGCCAATGCTTTAAGGGCTTTTTCTGTATCTCTAGCACTCAAGCCTGCCTGTGCTAGTGTCGATGAAATATTTAATAGCTCATTTGATCCAACACCCAGCTTAGTGGATAATGTAGTAATCGTATTTTGTAGCGTTCCTAATCCAGAAGCAGACTCTCCAGTGACCTGTTGAAGCTTAACTAGTTCTTTGTCAAACTCAACGAATGAAGATATTCCTTTGCCAAAAGCATTAGTCAGACCAAATATAACACTGGTTACAGCAGAAAATGCACTAAATCTTCTTACCGCTAGTCCAGCTTGCTTACCAAATTCTTCCATCTCAGAAGACGAAGACTGTAATGCTTTAGAAACCTTTGATTGAGATGTTGTTAGTTGTTGACCAGCTATTGTAGCAGAGCTGACTCCTGTTTGATATGCTTTGATGTTTATATTATTAACAGCCGAATTAAACTGAGAAATTGCATTGGCTGCGCTTGTTGCACTAGTCTGGGTGGCCTGAAAAGTTTTATTTAGATTTGATAATGCTGAATTTAACTGAGTAACATTTTTAGCGGCATTAGCTGATATGGCAACATTAACATTTGCATTTATTGTCCCAAGCTGTTTCTTTATGTCAGAAACAATAACTCCTACATTTGTAGGTCCCTTTAGATTAAGTTGTGCAGTCAGGTTGAAAGCATTTGCCATTTAGTTTGTCTTTCTAAAAAAGAAAATCCCCTAACAGATTGCCTGAAAGGGGATTTCTATAACCATTAATACTTGAGGTGATATCAAGCTTGGGTTGGTGGTGCTGCTGGAGCATTTGTTGTCTGAACGACTGCAACTGGTGCTGGTTCTGGAACAACTGGTGCTGGCGTAGCGGTGCTATCACCAACATTAACTGCGGTGTCCTGGTCCAGAACAATCGGGTTGCCATTGTCATCAAGAAAAGGCTTAGTTTCAACAACATATTCTCCTTGTTCATCTACAACATTACCAAACTTATCAACAAATTGACCCTGATCGTTAATAAATCTTCCATTCTCATCAATTAGTCTTCCTTCACTATCGATGAATCGTCCCTTCTTATCAATTAGCCTTAGTTTATCGTCAACAAATTTGTACTTTTTCAAAAATTTATTTTCTGGAAGAGTACCTTCGTAGTCGTTATCCAATCCGTATAGCATATTAGCCAAATTTTGAGCACCAAGTAGAGCAACCTCTTCACTAGCACGGTTTAGATAATCTTCCATGTTTGCAAAGTAGGTCTGCTTAGTATCATTATACACCAAACAAGCAGACACTAAATAGTTAAATCTAGCGTTATCTGCCTGTCCTTCAGCGCTATGATTGTCTAGCGATGTTCTGACACTAATTAGTTCTCGGATTTCTTCTCTGGTCCTTTTCATTTTAATTGCTAGGTCTTTAGCCTCATTTAAACTAAAGCCACCCTTCGCAAGTCTCTTTTCTCCATCCAAAAGCTCTCTTTGTAGCCCGCTAAACTTAGCCTGTTTTTCATCATTCCATAGTCCCTGATCCTGTAACAGATCGTCTAGCTTGGCTCGAACGACACTCTTGGACTTTACGGCATCTGTAAAGGCTTGGTTATAAACCTTCTGTCCTTCTCTTTGGTCATTTAAAGAAGGACTACGAACTAGAAATTCCTTTTCGACACCATCAACTGTAGCTTTGAATAGTTTGGTTTTCATCTTTGATCTCCATTGTTAAAATAAAACTTATACTTGTACTTTTCCCTAAAAGTGGCTTGTCTGGGGCTGTCCGAAAAATATTCTTCAAGTTCGTCCAAGGCTAATCTAATTTGATTATTTCCGTTATTTAATATAGCGTTACGGGTTTGATCCCACAACCTTTCGTATTCTAATCTATTTTTATTATCCTCTTCCCATAAATAACCAAAATGTTCTTCAAATTTTGCTAAAGAGCCAATCATTGTTGTTTTGAGTCTAGTTTCTATGTTCTTTAATATTTCATTTTGATCATTATTCATAATAAGACTTTCCTAGTTTTGTGGTGCTGTTCTTGTTTTACTGATCGCTTCTCTTCTAACATCTGGCAGAGACAAATCTTCAACTGACTCGCTATTATTCATGCTGTTAATATATGCAAATTTTTCTTTCATTCTGTGCAAGGCTTCTCCGCTATTTAAACCAAAGACCTCTTCCCTAGAGTCCTGATCAGAAGCCATAACGAATACTTCTTGTGCATTTTTAAGTTTTGGATTAGAACTATCTATAGTCTGCTGTACTTTAGCTTTAGCTATTTTGCGTTTTTGCACAATTAACCAGCCATCTAATACATCGTCGTCTTCAATAATATTGTCTCCTGGACATTCTGGATGTTCATAAATATTATCATACATTTTAGTTATATTAATTAAGCTTCTCTGCTCGTCTGTCCAATCAATTACTTGTTTATTAAAGATGTTATTTTTATTGCAATTCCAATATGATCTCCATGTGTGGCTACGAGCTATTGCTTTATATGCCTTAATGGGGATCATGTGCTGATTGACTTCATTAATTAGATTATTAAAGTATTGATACGAAGAACTGCTTTTTACATCGTCAATATTAAAAACTAGTTTTTTGTTTTTGTATAGAGTATTACATACTATATATTCATTTTTGATAGAAGCAGCATATCCTTCAAGAGTATTTCCTAAAAATTCTTGTTTAATATTAAGAATCCTATTTAGTTGTTCTTCTTTGGCTCTAAGATTACTTCTAATTTTAGTCTGCATGGTTTTATTTAGTATGTTATTATATAGATCAACTTTTAGATTTTCTATCTGCTTTTCTATTTGTCCTATTGTTTTTTCTGTTTCTTGTGTCCATAGTCCTAGCATTATTAATACTCTAATAAGATTTTCTTCTCTAATCCATTCTCCATATTTTTCATCATTAATAATATTATTATATATTAGATTAGACTCATACCTTAAATAGCAATTAGGGTATTGAAGCTCATATCTTTCATTGTTATAAAAGAATATAAGAAATCCAGAAAGTATCCTGCTAATATAGAATTCAATTTCCGCATCATTCATTCATATCTTTAGGTCTTTGTAACCTTAATATTTCCTGATCCTTGTCTTTAATCTGTTCCTGTAACAGATTTATGATTTTTTGACTATTATAGATATCCGCGTAAAGTTTACCAATCATGATAAACAATTCATCTAAATTATTCATAATTCCTATAAGTCCTCGAACCTAATCTTTGTTGATATAATTAACTAATTACTATTTATCAGACACTAGCGAACGTACCAGTAGTACTTACTTTGAACGAGTTAAATGTCTGGAAACTATAGGTAATTGTAGCATTACCCCCGGTGGTATCTGCTCCTGTATAATTGACACTGGTTAGCTTATTCTTAGCGCCAAGGTCAATTGTTAGAAGATCATTTGCTGTCTTGCCGCAAACTACTACCTTAACCTCTTTATCTTGGAGATTAGTATAGCTATTGCCGCAACCAGTAACTCCGCTAAAGTCGTTAGCATCAACATAATCGCCATCGCTAGCGATAACGCTAAACTCTGATGTGATCTCTAGTGGGAACTTGACATAACGGCAGTATGGGGCCATGCGACCAAGCTCGTTGATGGCTTCTCTTCCAAGGTTAGCCTTAACACTAATGCTTTGGAAATATGGAGCACCACCGAAATCTGTTCTTCCACTTGGCAGTCTGATACCAGCAGTGCCCGTTGGTAGCACTGAACCTGCAACATTTACGTTTACTCTACGAACTGGACTACTGGCTGTTAGAGTACTATCAAAAGCTGTTGTTTTATGCTCAAGAGCAGTGCCAGTTTGCCAAACTTTGTTATTTCCTACTAATGTAACGTCTTCTTGAGCAAAGCCGTCGATTGGTAGTGTATAGCCAATACTTGATAGATACATACCAGGGCAATTTACCCAGAAAGTTGGATTTCCAGTAGCTGAAATAGCTGTGTCTGGATAAACGCCTAGTCTAAAGTCAACTCTGTTGGTCGATAGTTCAGCAAGCTGCTTACCACTGCCATAATTGGAAACAGTACCACCCATGCAAAGAAGATACAATGGCAATGTTCCATCAAGAGTCTTTTGCATTGTTACTTCAACTTCTGGAGTACCTTCAACGTTATCATAAAGCTCTTGCTGGCCCATGGTAAACATCTGAGTAAGATTAAAGTTGGTAGTCATGCCAACACTCTGAATGCCCTTTGGGGTAAGATATGCGCTATTATTGACTACTGTTAGATCAGCGTCTTGTGGTCTTAGTTGAACAGCTTGTGTTGCGTAGTAAATTCTTTTATTTGCTGCCATGTGAGAATCTCCATTGATTTGTGAAGAACATTATGATTTAAACGTATAACGGATTCTACTTTAGTTTACACCAAAAAAAATGAATCAAGGTAAAATTTCTATTGTCCAACGTATAACACCATTAAACAGACTGCTACTAAAATTATTCAACTCTGATAGTACGCTATTTTTGATAAAATAGGTCTTAGAAATATATCTGCTATCTGATACTAATTGGCTATAATTTAGGCCATTTGTTCGTTTTTCTCCTCTGTAGTTTAATGAGGATACTTGATCGCTAACAACATTATTAACGTTATATAGAATTAGGCCTTTATCTTTTTGTGTTAATAATATGTCTATAATATTGGATCTTTGGGTGGGATTTTTAGCAAAAACATGGAGAAGAACGTCTTGAACAAGAATATTTCTAGAATTTCCAATCTCATAAGGTATTTGTTGATTTCTAGCTATATTTTCTATCATGATGAATGGGGTTTGTAGTCGGTGTTCTGATAGTAGTTGGCCAGTAAATTGATCATTATTAAAAATACCATAATTAATACGCTGAACCTCTTTCCACCAAGGAGCATCTTCTGATTTGTAAATTTGAATTTGTCTATATGAATATTCAAGCTTAACATTACTATTAGCATTAATTGGCTTATTAAAAACGATTCTGCCAAGAGGATAGTTTATATAATAGCCATAATTCCCGCTTCCTGTTGGAGCAGGCAAGAAGGTGCCGTTGAGGTTTACTCCTGATATTTGGGTAATATTTTTGTCTGTTATATTTTCCCATACCCAATCTTTGAACGGAGATTCCCAAACGGTATTTTGTTGCAATCCTACTCCCGAAACATCCACATTATGTAATGTGTAATGCTCTGGACTAACTCCGGAAGCAATTTTTACATTATTATAACCATTAATTTGTAAAAAAGACCAATCCATAAAATCTTTAAGATTGGTTTCTAACTGAGAATATAAATTTTTTTGATTTATATCTGTAGTATGATTAAATTGAGTATAATTAAAGTTCATATATTTTTTAAGATGTTGTTTTCAAATATCGTTGGTAATTGATTCTCTATTCTGGATACGGCTCTAGTAGTCCAATTATCTTGTTGGCTACCAGCAAATTCTGGGGGAACTCGCCAGTCCGAGTTTGATTCAACCATAACGCCCATACCGCTACGAGAATATGGGTTAGGACCTACTCTAACCTCATAATTTCGAACTATCGGCTTATTTGCGTGTAACAGTAACCATTCTAACCAAGGTAGTCTGGTTCCCTTAGATGAGTCACTCACAATAGCTGCATTGGAATTAATAACTCCGCCAATGTCGCTAGATGGAATCATGGTCATAACGAAACCTCCACTTAATCCCAAATTAGTAATTTTAATAGGATTTTTGGTAACTTGTAAAGTATCTACAATCTCTGTAACTACTTGATCCACATCCGAAACGTCTTGAATACCAAACTCTATTCTCAAAGTACCCCCAATTAATGATTGATATTCTGGTTCTGTTTTTAGTGCCGCTGTCATCAATGTTTTAATTTCAGAATAAATAGGAGATATAGCTTTGCTAAACGCTCCCTCAATGTGATCTTTGATAGAGTCTAATATTAGATTTCTTATTTTGCTGTTACTCTCTAGTATTTGCAGATTAATAATCATTTTCTTTTCCACATAGTAATTATGTAGTGGTTATCTCCGAATCCTGCGGGGTCTGGATCTCCTGCTCTTTCATACGAATAATTCCCATATGGCTTAATAGAAGGATCCATAATCATATAGCTAGCATTTTTTATTTTAGATAAATAATCTATAGAACAATACGTTTGAATATCTCCATTAGCAAGATTGATTGTTTTATTTGGTAAATTTACAAAATATTTACTGTCTGATATTACTCCTAAATATAGCGTTTCTTCATAAATATTGTCTTTATCTGTTTTGGTTGTAAATCCAGTACCTAAACATATTGGACAAACAGCATTATTCTCAAAAGGTACGGGTCCGGTATTGTTATAAATATTAGAAGATAATTTAGTTATAGTATCAAATAAACAATTATTACACAACATTTCCTGGCTACTCGGCTGAGACTTGTAAAATAGAGTGCAGGCCACAGACAATCCAGACTCAGACAATAGAGAGTCTATTGCTTGATTAAAAATCTTTTTATGATCACTAGTAATAATGCTTTCGAACGGATTCATGAGTTTTTAATACTTAATAGATGTTGATTGGTTAGTGGTGATTTTTTTTATTTGTGTTCTAGCATCCAAACCTAAATCAGAACCAAATTTTGTACTATATCTTATGATCTCAACAGTCTCTCTCCTTGTGCTAGATTCTTGAGCAGATCCTGTGACACTAGCTCCAAAAAAACCAAATTGTTCGAATATTATTTTGTTTAATAGATATCCTTCGAGTATTGTATTTAAGTTCATATTATAATTCCAAGTCTGCGTCTACGTAGGTAACAACTAATTTCCAGTTACTAAGAATACCAGATCCTCCAACATCGTTATCTTGAATATATAAAGACCAGTCTCCTCCTCCAGAAGGAACATATCCAGTCAAACCGCTAAAAGAAGTTAATAAATTTTCATTATTAAGAGAACCAACCGAAAGAGGAGTGTTGTCTTCAACAAAAGTATTTTCATTTTGACAAAGTAATCTTGGTATAGAATTATTAAATCTAACGGAATTTGCTTTATTTGATATTCTGCAAATGCCTCCATTTGTTACAGTATTCGCTAAAGTTGTTGGATTGGCCCTATCAGAAAGAATAAAACTAAATCCTGGTTGGTAGTTATTAATCTTATTGTTGGCAAATAATAGGATTTTATCTCCAGATGGAGGAGCTAAGAAAATTGACAGATCTTGATGAGACTTATGATTTAACCCATTAATTGCTAGTTCCACGTAATTAATGACCCTATTGTCCTGAATAGATATTTTACTAACACTGCTATAGTTGTCTTTTATTATAAGACCACTACCAGCATAAATTACGGAATCAAAAGAAGAACAATTGCTATCACAAGCATCTACTATAGGTCCTATAATTGGCGAAAGAATGTCTTCAATCACTACAGCAATATTTCTTTTAATAATACCTATATTTCCTTCTGCAAATCTATATCGTTTTAGTCCACTCCCAGGATACTGCTCATTAGGCTCTTGTATATCCATATCATAAATAGCACTATTAAAAGAATAAGTATTAGTTACTCTGGCTGGAATATTAAGCTGGATTCTTCCGCGAGAGTCAGTGACCATTTTGTAGTCAGAACTATTAGTAATATTATCAAATGAATATATTTGACCGCTGTCTGTAATCCATTTGAGTAGAACGTAGTGATTCGTTAAATTAACGAAAGTATTATTTTCGTCGATATATTGAAAAACAACCTCCAGATCAGACCCCTGCTCAATTGAAAAATTATATGATGCTGCTGGCATAATTGGTCCTTTTAAGATTTAGGGAGTATATAGTAAAATATACACTAAATCACTACTATGAATAAAAGTCTCGGGATCGATCTGAAGTATAGCGAATTGCATTGGGGTCGAATTTATTACCAACAAACGGACTAAGAACTGCCCTAATAGCGGTAGCTTCTTTAACATCCCAATGAGAGGTTAATTCTTCATAAGCGGCACACGGGCCTTGTTCTAATATTAGTTTTAATCCAGCAAGACTACCACTAACACTTAAACTAGCTGGTCCTAGAGCCGCCCTAATGCCTTCCATGGCTGCTTTTGTTCTCAGAACACTTTGATCTATAATACATGCTGTTTTTAAAGAAACCAAGCTGATAAAAATACTATCATCATCAACCGTAGGATCAGGAGTGATGGTTGGATTGGCCACATTGATTATATATTTATGATCCAAAACAACATCGAACTGGACGTATTTAGCCGCTACTGCCACAACCTGTAAGATACGCTCATCTGAATATGTTGGGGTTTCAGATAAATCGTTGATGAGGGTTCTAACAATAATAGGAATCTCTTTTTTCCAGCTCATATTTTGACCCTTTATATAGATAGTATGCCTAGTCTTTAATACACCTTATAGTGAAGGGTATAGATTTTAAATTAAATGGCTAACTTCGAATAACCCATAATCCAGTAGTCTCATCTAAAACATAATCTTCACCAGGACAAGGTGTAACAAAAGCTCCTTCTGGGGCGTTAACATCTTCTCTAAAAACGTAACCTATGCCAGCATAATTTTTTCTATATGGAGTACCGCCACCATTGTGGACTCCACCAACAGTATTATAACTTGTTCGCTTACAAGTTTGTCCTCTAAATTCTCCGTAATGTTGTTCCCAATCTATGTCTCCCTCGTTCTCATTTTTACCAACTATAACTTCAGTAACAATATTGTTTTCATCTAAAAATGCATAATGTGCCATAGTTTTCTCCTTATTAAGCTGTAAACGTAACTGTTCCTGTTCCTTGTGTGATTGTAACAATTTCTTCATTGTCAACAAAAGCAACTGAATATGTTAGTCCTGCTGAAAGAGTTATGGTTAATGTCGCATCAAATCTTAATACAACAACACCAGAACCTCCCGTTCCAGTGGCTACAGACCCTGTAAATGCTCCACCTCCACCCCCTCCCGTATTAGCTGTGCCTGCTACTGCGTTTATGCCAGAGTCACCTCCACGACCGCCTCCTCCTGTTCCTCCAAATTGTCCTCGACCACCACCACCTCCTCCGCTATAAGTTAGTCCAGTTAGAACTGCAACCTTTCCATTACCTCCAACCCCAGCGTTACTACCAGCTTGACCAGCACCCCCGCCGCCACCAGCCCTAAATCCATCACCACCACCACCAGAAAACCCACGGCCAGTTAATGATATTCCAAGAGTTTCTCCTGCATTCTGAGTAGTTGCATTTTTACCACCTCCGTTTCCTCCATCTCTACCCGGTCTTACATAGGCTGCGCTGCTACCGTTGGCGTCGCCTATTCCACCAGCACCACCACCAATTGCTATTACATTATCAAAACGGCTTGCAATACCGTTGCTACTTTTCACATACTGCGTAACAGAACCAGCACCTCCAGCACCAACCGTAACAGGTATTCCCACACCTAAACTCACCGGAACAGTCTGTTCTATAATGTCACCACCTCCGCCTCCGCCTCCGATACTAGTTGTTGATCCACCCGAACCACCTGCCCCACCACCTCCAACAACTAAAACAGATACTGTTAAGGTATTATAAAACAAATCCCATGAGTATCCATTCCATTTATATACTCTGTTATTTTGACGAGAGTATTGTCCCACCGTCGGATTACTTGGAAATGAGAATGGCATAATAACTTCCTAATTAATAATTAGATACTAGATGCTTCAATAAAAGCTATATCAACCTGTTGTTCTGTTAGTCCAAGAGCAGAGGCTAGAGGAACCAGCATAGGATGTGAACGTTCTACATAAGGAGCATACTCCCACTCTACTCTCACGCTATCTCGTTGCATTATATCTTGAATAGAATCAATTGCGGTTTCGACTTGAGAAAGACTAATACCATGTCGAATGAGCCAAAGACGTATCTGCCGAGCCGATACGTTTTCCGGAACAGTGGTCTTCTCAGGCTCTACGACTTGTTGATTCATGCCGACTAAGTTGCCATCCTCGTCGCGCACTTCCCAAGTGCGAACTCCATCAATAATTCCGAGATAGGTGGTAATCATGAAATCCTCCCGTAAAGCACAAAAGTTCCGTTGGAGACGCTTATCGGTAACGTTGGTAAATCATTAAGAGGACCGACAAACCCCGCAACCATAGGAGGCAGTCGCATGATCACGCCGGTTGATAGCGTGGCGCACTGCCAAGTGCCGGGAGTAGTTCCGACAATCATAAGGCCAGCCGCGTAGCGAGTGCCGCCGACTAGGTTGTATGAATTTGGGAGGCCGTCAGAAACAAAGGCGCGCGAATACAGCGTGTTTGTGATATTGCCAATTGTTGTGTCATTGGCTGTACGCGCCACAAGCGTAACAACGGGAGTAGAGGCAGTGACGCTACTTGTTATAGTTTCATCAACGGTGAACAAACCAAAACGGCATAGCGAAAGACCAGCCGTAGCGGTACCGCCCGTACAGAAAGTCAACGTAGTTGCCGTGAAAGAATAGGGGGCGGTGAAAAAAGCTAAGATTAATCCGGTAGATGTGGCGGCGGCATTGCCGAAAGTGCCATGTCCGCGTGGAAACCAGTCGATGGATGTGTTGGTCGTCTGCATCGACCATCGCAAGTTTTCGTTCCGCGTAACGTTGCTGCTCAGTCTTGCATCGGATAGTGTTCCGAACGTGATATTGTTGGCTGAAATAGTATCTAAAGCTGGCCCCATTTCCACATATTGAGACCCTGTCCACTGATAAAATCTACTAGAATCACTAGCTAAATAATAAGTATTTGTAATACCACTAGCCGGAAAATTTGATACTTCTGTATAACTTCTAATAAGACTAACATCAATATTATTAAGTTGTAAAACTCCACTAACATTAGTATTAACTTTACTAACGTTTATGTTTCGGGCTAATATTGAATTATCGTATGCTTTTGTCATGATTTTTTCTAAATTAAACAACTGAGAATGTTATTGTTCCATTTTGAGTAAACTTGTAATATCTATATCCTCCAGTAACATATGTTGATGGAGAGCCTGTTGTTGTAGCAGTAAAAGAGTCTGGGCAACGCAAAATAACTACGCCAGAACCTCCAGATCCTCCATTGGCTGAATTACCTCCACCGCCACCACCACCGCCAGTATTTGCAACTCCATTAGTTCCATCAGCATTAGTATTACCACCATTTCCACCACCGCCAGAGCCTCCGTTTCCGGGAGTGTAATTATACGAACCCGCCCCACCGCCGCCCGCAACATATCTTGTGCCACCAATATCTACACCAGCACTAACAACAACTAGCATAGTATCTGCCTTACCAACTCCACCATTTGCAGTTTGTCCACTACCTCCAACACCACCTGCGCCACCACCTCCACCGCCGCCATATGGTTCACCACTACCATATCCTGCTCCTCCAGCATATCCTTGATCAACAGTGCCAGAGCCTCCGTCTCCAACAGGATTGTAACCAGAGCCACCGCCGCCAGAACCACCAGAAGCTCCCGCCATTCCTGAACCTGTAAATAGCCCCTTCAAGCCATCCGCCCCACCGCCGCCACCAACCGCAACTATAGTTTCAGAAGGTAAAGCAATAGAAGAATTACTTCCATTTTGAGCAACTACACTATTAGCAGAACCCGCGCCTCCACCTCCAACTGTAACTGAAATAGATTCTCCAACAGGAACACTTGTGGCTGAGTACACATAGCCTCCAGCACCACCACCGCCGCCACGACCATTACCTCCTCCACCACCACCAGCAACTAATAAATAATTCATTGAAACTAATGGCCAAGAAGCTAAACTAGATCTTTTCCATGTATTTGTATTAGTAGCTATATAAAAATAATTACTATCATAAGCTATTTGTCCAGTAGTGCCGCTAGCTGATGAGGATGCTGGAACACTTGACCACGAAAGACCAGAAGAACTGCCGCTAGAGCCAGTAATGGTCACGGGGAGGATGAGATCAGTAGGATACGCCGCAGTAGGTGCTGCCGTGATTGTTCTGGCTATCCCGCGAGTAATTCGCACTTCGTCAATCTGACCATCCCACGAAGAAGCCGATTGGAAACTGCCGAGGTAGCTACCAATTCCAATAGCTTGCAGTCCAGCGACAGGAGCGCCAAACGAGCTAGAAAAACCGGTGGCAGACGCGACAGATGAGCCGTCCCTGTAAAGCGTAACAGTTGTTCCGCTGCGAACGTAGGCAAAGTGATACCAAGTATTGGCGGTTAGGGACGAAATGTTATAATCCAGCACAACGCCAACGCCGAACCGCGAACATCTCAGCACACCAGCGGAACCATTTAAATAAACCTGAAAGCCTCCGCTGAGATTGGAATCTGAGTCGGCGTAATCAAACACATAGCGGTTTCCAGTTTCAGCAGTCCAAGAGGAACTTTTGCGAATCTGGAACTCTACTGTGAAATCTTCCGTGCCGGTTGGTAGCCCGCTGATCTGCAAGCCGTCGCCATTGCCATCAAGGAAAAGCGATGCGCTGCCGAACTTTGCTATACCGGTCGCCGCAGCATTACCGAGTGCCGTGACAGTCTTTGGGCTATTACTTCTGTCGGTCAAGTTGCCATCAAAGCTAAGAAGCAGAGACACATTTCCAATGTATTGATCGCCCAGCCCCGGCACCGTCACGCTACCAGATAAAACCCCACCGGCAGAAGAAACTCCAGAAGCCATAGTTAAATATTCTATTACTGTTCCAGATGGTACGCTATTACTCAGAGTAACATTAGATCCATCTGTTGCAGAAAAGTCTAGGTCTGATACTAGCTTAACTCCGTCTTGAAATAAGTCTAAATATCCAACGGGGTAGCCTCCTGATACGGCAAAACTGGACAAATTCCCTGTTGTGCTAATCACTCCTCTAACTCCAACATTTGAGCTAGAACTACCACCACCTCCTGTGGAATTGATAGTATAAACCCCGCTAATGGAACTTATGGTGATGTTATCTCCAGCAGATAAGCTCTTAACTGGTAGAACGCCACTAATAGCACTATTAAAATCAGTAATATTTGATGAAGTTAAATTAATAGTACTTAAAGTATTCCAATTAGAAGAACCATCTCCAATTTTAAAAATCCTATTAGTTAAATCATACCCCAGCTCACCACTAGCTAGTACTGGATTCTGGGTTGACCAATCTGTGGCGGTACCCTTTCGGGCTTGTATGTTTGTGATCCTGGGCATAACATTTTATCCTCGTATTATACTAAAATCAAGGAGTTCCGCCGTCAACTGTTGATATGGTAATATTAGCAGATCCATCAAAACTAGCGCCGTTAATAGTTCTGGCAGTCTGTAACACTGTTGCTGTACTAGCATTGCCACTTAAAGCTGCCGTAATAGTTCCAGCACTAAAATTACCACTAGCATCACGAGATACTATTGCTGAAACCGTATTAGCATTTGTTGCTGTTGTAGCACTATTAGAAACTTTACCAGCAGTGCTTATTGTTGCCAATTTAGTATCAACTATAGCTGCGTCAGTTGCAATATCCGCATTTACTATACTAGTAACTAGATTCAATTTACTATAAGCAATAGCTGCTGAGGTACTTATATCGGCATTAACAATACTACTTGATAGATTCAATTTACTATATGCAATTGCTGCTGAGCTACTAACGTCAGCGTTAACAATACTATTTCCAAGACTTAGTTTACTGTATACAATAGCAGCTCCACTAGCTACGTCAGCATTGACGATACTTCCAGAAAGATTAAGCTTACTATAAGCTATAGCTCCAGTTGTAGCGATATGAGTATTATTAATAACTCCATTAGCTATGGTGGTGGCGTTGCCAACACTAGTAACTGGACCAGTTAAATTAGCATTAGTTGTTACTGTATCAGCATTCCCTGCGGTTGCTGCTTTTCCAGAGTAATTACTAGAGCTTAAAACTTCTGTACCAGCAATCTTTAAAACTTTACCATTAACAAGATCTAAATGTTCACTACTCGTCCAGCTATTGGTGCTACTTACCCAGTTAAAAGTCTTGTCTGTGGCTCCTTTAACAGTAATGCCTGCTCCGTCTGCTGTTACGTCTGTTGGGCTAGATACTGATCCCAATTCAAGATTTTTATCGTCTACACTAATTGTGGTACTATTAATAGTAGTTGTGGTACCGTTGACGGTTAAATTACCGCCAACAACTAAATCGGAACTAATATTACCAGTTCCGGTAATTGATAGAACGCTACCGGCAAGAGTTCCGGACGCAGTAACATTATTAAATCCCGTAATATTATTGGAGCTATCAACAACCACAACACCAGAAGATTTTACAGTTCCTGCGGTTACACCAGCTAGTCTATTAACTTCACCAGCTGTTGCAGTAACGTCTGAGATCTGAGAAAGAGTGCTTGTTATTCCTGTATTACTAATGGTATATCCACTAGCTCCAGCAGAGATACTAATGCCTGTTCCGGCTAGTAGTTCAGCAGGTAGTACTGTGGCCCACGGTAAACTTCCCCATAAACTAGTCCCATCACCTATCTTATATTTTTTAAGTGTTGTATCGTAACCAAATTCTCCCTGAGCCAAAGCATTAGTAGAAGCACCCCATTGAGTTGATGTTCCTCTTCTTAATTGAATAGTTGTTAGTGCTGGCATTATAATTCTCCGTTTAGAGGGGTGTTTAAATCGATGTTGTTACTCTATGGTGATCCACAATCGAAAGAATAGCTGTTTAAATAATCATCTAGATTTGAAATTCTAGCCACATCAATATTTCCTGTAATTTTACTAAAGGGAATATCTGGCAAGTCATTAACTCCAATAATAGAACTTCTACTTAATATATTTACACTAGGAGATGGAAATCTCTCGATTTCTACTACTCCTATATCATCTATAAAGCTAGTTTCTATAGAAATAATATTAGCTTCTGTATTTTCAACGACAACGATAAATTCGTTCATGTTTGACAATCCAATAAAGAGTTGTTTTCACTAAATCTATGTGTAATTTTAACTGTTCCAAATATTAGTCTAATAAGTTCTTTTCCTCCACCGCTATACATGTCGTGAGGACTTTCTAGCTCTAGGTCATATTTGGCCTTATTAAAAATAAAACTATTTGTAGTTTGAGCTGGAAGCTGCAATAATAATTTCCCCTCGGTTCCAATTATTTCAAACTTATAAATGCTATGATCCATATTGGTGGTAGAAAAAATTTGGGTTACTTCGTCTTCTGTTTTCCAAATTAACCTAGCACACCAGTTTGTAATATTAATAGGAGCATTATTAGAGTCTTTATAGGTCAATGCCAACTTAAAAGATGTTCCCTGCTCTATAGAAAAGTC
>Ga0164292_10001159_pt1 | contig 21186 bp, 13 predicted proteins | sample GEODES117metaG_FD_111486 | JGI IMG/M metagenome (GOLD analysis project Ga0164292, IMG submission 111486) | Eutrophic lake water microbial communities from Lake Mendota, Wisconsin, USA - GEODES117 metaG | ecosystem: Environmental > Aquatic > Freshwater > Lake | place: USA: Lake Mendota...
AAGATCCAGGCACATTCGGCGAATGGCGCCAAGTGATACACTACCCGGCATTGCATTGTAGCTGACGTAACAAAGGCCGCCCGGTTTTAGTCGTTGCATGACCAAATTGAGTATCCCCTCTCTCACCTGCTCAGGCACCCAAGCCCAGACACCGTGCATCGAGATGAAATCCAGTGGCGGCAGGGATAATGGGTCAAAATTAGCCAAATCCACGGCCATAAATATTGCGTTCTTCAGGGTGGCTCTCTCGGCAAAGGCACGGGCCGCCAGGATATGGTCCACCGATAGGTCCAAGCCCCAGATTTGGGCATCCGGATGAAGAGCTGCAATGGCGGAAGCCGTGCGGCCCTGGCCACAGCCTAGGTCACAATAGGTGAACCCCCCACTCAGATCTGGCGACGGCAGCCCAGCAACAGAACAAATGTATTTGAGATGCTCCGGCAACTGCAGACCACAAAGGAAATCTGGATAGGGCACATCTAGCATGCAGATAGCGAGCCTTTCGTGTTTTTCACGAATGGAAGTGATTATGCAGCAATATGGCCGATATTTTGCTAAATAGTGAGGTACTTAATTATTTGTTGCGAACTTTTTTTCTTCGTGGAAAAAATATTTATAAAAAACCAGAAATATATTGCTCGCTCTATGGATCGAATTGATCAATCGTCGTTTAATACTTCAACATTGAACCGGAGAATTACTATGGTTGCCATTGATCTTAAGTCTCTCGTAGCGCGATTGAGCTCCTTGTGCCGTCGCCAGCTGGAGGCGTCGGCCGGGCTAACCCTTTCCCGCTCGCATTACAACGTTGAAATAGAACATTTTTTGCTTAAATTAGTCGAGACGCAGAGCTCTGACGCAGCCATTCTCATCACGAAGCAGGGTATCGATATTGGCCGCGTACAGGCTGAATTGACCCGGGCACTTGATAAATTGCGCACAGGCAATGCGCGCGCGCCCGCTCTTTCACCAGATATTGTGACTTTGGTGCGGGAAGCCTGGATGTTGGCTTCTCTCGAAGGGCGCGGCGCATGCGTGCGCTCAGGCCATCTTTTGGCGGCCCTGCTGACAGATGAGGCCCTGATGCGGCACATCAAGGAAAGCGTGCCGAGCCTCATGGAAATCTCTGGCGATGCTTTGCGGCGTGGCGGCTTTGAAGCGTTGACCGAAGGCAGCGAAGAATCCGCCGAAGCCGGTATCGCCTCCGCGGCAAGTTCCTCCGCCGGTGGTGGTAGTGCTTCCGATACGCCGCGCAGCGGTGGGCCGCTTGAGCAATTCTGCACAGATCTCACCGCGCAAGCGCAGGCAGGCAAGATTGACCCCATCCTTGGTCGTGATGGTGAAATTCGCCAGGTGATCGATATTCTGACACGCCGTCGGCAGAATAATCCCATCCTGACCGGCGAACCTGGCGTTGGTAAGACGGCAGTGGCAGAAGGCTTGGCATTACGTCTTGCCTCTGGCGATGTGCCGGAAGCCCTGCGCCATGTGCGCCTGATGTCTCTCGATCTTGGGCTTCTGCAGGCTGGCGCTGGCGTGAAGGGTGAATTCGAAAATCGCTTGAAGGGCGTGATTGAGGCTGTCAAGTCATCACCGACACCGATCGTGATGTTCATTGACGAAGCCCATCAATTGATTGGTGCCGGCGGCGCAGCAGGCCAAAATGATGCGGCCAATTTGCTGAAGCCGGCGTTGGCGCGCGGCGAATTGCGGTGCCTCGCGGCGACAACTTGGGCCGAATATAAGAAGTATTTTGAAAAAGATGCGGCGCTAACAAGGCGCTTCCAGGTCGTGCAGGTTGGTGAACCTGACCTTTCCTTGGCTCAGGCCATGTTGCGCGGCTTGGTCAAGACGCTTGAAAAGCATCACGGCGTGCGCATCATGGAAGAAGCGGTGGAAGACGCTGTGCGCCTTTCGGCCCGCTTTATTCCCGCCCGGCAATTGCCCGATAAAGGCGTGTCTTTGCTGGACACAGCTTGCGCGCGCGTGGCCATGAGCCAAGCTGCAGAACCGGCCCCCATCGAGGATCGGCGCCGTCGCCTAGATCTTATTGCGACAGAATTGGGCGCGCTTGCCCGTGAAGTCGCAACAGGAAGCGACCATGCAGCAAGAAATATAGCTCTGAACGACGAACGCGCCAAGGTTGAAGAGCAGCTAGCGGCGCTCAAGGCCCAATGGGAAGCCGAAAAGCTCCTCGTGGCCCGCATCCAGGAACTGCGCGATCAAATCGAAACCGGTGAATCTAGCGAAGAGCTGCTGGCTGATCTTGCTGCCACTGAGACGGAATTGCACAGTTTACAGGGCGAACAACCCTTGGTGCATCCGGTAGTGGATGGCCAGGCTGTCGCCGAAGTTGTTGAAACCTGGACCGGCATCCCCGTGGGTCGCATGGTCTCCGATGAGATCAAAACCATCCTGACTTTGAAGGACACTCTTGAGGAGCGCGTGGTCGGCCAACCGCATGCTTTGTCCGCCATTGCGCAGGCCATTCAGACCAATCGTGCGGGTCTGACAGATCCACGCAAACCGATCGGCGTCTTCATGTTCGCCGGCACTTCGGGTGTAGGTAAAACCGAAACTGCTCTGGCCGTTGCCGATTTGCTCTATGGTGGGGAACAGAACCTCACTGTGATCAACATGAGCGAATTCAAGGAAGAGCATAAGGTATCGCTGCTCATGGGCTCGCCCCCTGGCTATGTTGGCTATGGCGAAGGCGGAATTTTGACCGAAGCCGTGCGGCGTCGCCCCTATTCAGTGGTGCTGCTGGATGAAATGGAGAAAGCCCATCCTGGTGTCCAGGATGTCTTTTATCAGGTGTTCGACAAAGGCCAGATGAAGGATGGCGAAGGCCGGGATATCGATTTCCGCAATACCGTCATTATCATGACTTCCAATGCCGGCACGGAGACGATTTCCCGGCTTTGTGCGGATCCTGAAAATCGTCCTGAACCAGAGGCGCTAACGGAAGCCTTGCGGCCGGATTTGCTCGCTTACTTCAAACCGGCCTTCCTTGGCCGCTGTAATGTTGTGACTTTCTATCCGCTGGCAGATGATGTGCTACGCTTAATTATCGGCTTGCAGTTGAAGCGTATTGCAAAGCGTCTGCGTGAACATTACGGCGTGGATCTGAAGATCGACGATACCGTGACCGACAGCATCGTCTCCCGTTGCCGCGAAGTTGAAAGCGGCGCGCGCAATATCGAAAATATCCTCAACCGCACACTGTTGCCGGAATTGTCTAGCCGCATTCTTGGGCGGCTCGCTGACGGAAATGAAATTGGGCATGTTGGGATTAGTGCGGAAGAAGATGGCAGCTTCCGCTACGAAGTCGCCTGATTTTCGCAAACACGCACATGGTCCCGGTCATGTGCGTGTTTTCTTTTCGCGGGACTGTTGGGAGTTCCCCAAACATAAAATTCATCAGTCTGTCCCGAATAATTCAAATGAAAAATAACCCAGGGTAATCCATTATTTTTAATGAGGCTGTTAAGCAGAATTTACGCGCCCACGGTAAAATCAATAGGATGCATTATTCGAAGACTTGTGGCACGATAAAACATTAGCTTTCTAGATCCGGGGAATTGGCCCGCACGACTTCGAAGTGTTCGATGCCCGCCTAGCCTGCTGCCGGTCATTGCCTCCTCCCTTTTAATATTTGCGGCCTGGAGCGATTCAATCCAGCCCAGCCCAAAATGCCGTTCAGGTCGCCCGGCATGCAGGGAACGTCTTTTTCTTAAAGGCGCAGGCGGGCCAAAGCCGCAACGCGCGTGACGGTAGGAAAACTGAACTTCAGCCTCCATCAAGTCTAGATCGCCTTAGGCGACTGAACACGTATGGCCAGTTTGCCGGGAGCAAGATGAGTAATGTGATGCTGCCATGCCCGCTTGATCCATTGCAGCATCGCGGCATTTAACGGTTGAGGTTGGAGGTATTGGGCATTATCAGGCCAATACCTTACTCTCCCGATCCAGGATTGTATTCATCAGGTTTGCGCCGGTAAAATCGGCCTGCACGATATCTACTCCATCCATATCGGCTTGGGCTAGATTAGTACCGAAAAAATTAGCCCGCGTGAGCAGTGCGCGGCGTAATTGCGCCTGAAACAGATCCGCACCCGTGAAGTCGGCGCCATCAGCTTCCATCGCGCCCATAGATGCGTGGCGCAGCCGTGCCCGCAAGAACGAAGTCCCGGTAAGCTTCGCCTCTGATAAAGTAACCTTTGGCAAATTGGCGCCTGCGAAATCTGCCCCGGCCAGATTGGCCGCATGAAGTGTTACGTTGCGGCCTTGGGCTCGTCTGAAGCGAGCATTTAGTAATTGGCCAAGTAGCACTGCAAAATTATCCAAATGTGCATCACGGAAATCCGCCTCCTCCATGGGGCAATCCACAAAGGCGCAGGTATCCATGCGCACCTTGGCTGCGCGCAAATGGGTAAGATCGCATTTCATGAAAATGCAGCGTTCCATCACAGCGCCACTGAAATCAGCGCCAGAGAAATCACATTCCATGAAAATATTGTCCAGGATTTCGCCCCCGGCAAAGCTTATCCCAGGCAAACGGCACTTTATGATCATGGCCTTGGCCAGGCTGGCGCCGGACATATCCACCGCAGTGCCATTAATCTCCATCCACATGCCATCGGCGAAACGCGCGCGGCGGAACCGCGCCTGATCCAATTTGGCGCTGGAGAAATTCGCCCCTTCCAGATTGGCGCCTGATAAATCGGCTGCAGTCAGATCGGCGGCCGTGAAAACAGCGCCATTCATGGTGGAATTAGTGAAATTCGCCCCGGGCAATTCTGCCCTTTCCCAGAAGCTTTCAGTTAAATCAACGCCAGGCAAAGCCAAGCCCGGCATTTTTACGCCGGCGAAATCACGCCCCGCCAAACCCTCAGAATTCGCGCTTAATTCTTTTATCAATGCGCCCAGGCGTTCGGCAAAAGCGGGATCCCAGGAGAATTCTTCCGGGGTGGGGGCGGGTGACAGGCGCCGCAGATCAGCGAAGGCAGCGCCACTGGCAATGTCTTCAATTTGTTTCTTCGCTTCCGCCAATTTGGCTTCAACCTCTGCCTTGGTCGGCGGGGCGTGGCTGATGCCGGCAGGGGTGAATCTTTCCGTGATCGCCTTGATAGCTTCCCCAGGCGGCAAATGTGCCAAATCTGGGAAGGATTTACCAAGGCCTTCGCTGATTTTCTTTTTTGCCTCATCCAATTTTTCGGTGATGGGCGTGGCGCCGGCCGGCGCGTCACCAAACTCGGCGCCGGACAATAGGGCATCCAAATCCGGTATGCTGGGTTTGCCGCCCTCCGATCGCCTTGCGCGGATTGCTTCACGTGCCGCGTCCGTTTCTGACGTGCCATCCGCAGGCAAAATGGCTGCGGGATCATCCAGCACAGAAAGGTCCGGCAATTCCATGTCGTTGAAGGCCTTCACCGCCGGGTGGCGGCTGACATCACGGCGCAACCGGGCTTCCAGATCCAACCAAACGCTTTCCCGATCGGGCGCTGGCCTTGATAGGGCTGTGGTGATCTTCTCCCGCGCCTCTGCGCGTATCTCATCTGGCGCATCTTCGGGCAGGGCGCGGGCCAGCAGTGCATCTACATCGCGCGCCGCGCGGATTTCCGCCGCCGCTTCGAGCATTTCCGGTGGTGCTTCAGTCAGCGGCGCATCACGATTTTCTGCGGCGGCCAATAAATGGTCCAAGCCTTCCACACCCAGCAGCGCCGCCGGGCCACCGCTTCGCACCGCCTCAGCCTTACTTTCCAAATCAGCGAATTGCTTATCGGCGAATTCCCAAATCTCGCCGAGGTCAATATCCAGTTCTTCGATATCTTCTTCCGTTACAATGGGGAATTCCGGCAATTCGGGGGGCGGGGACCGCGGCAAGGCGCCTGGCTGCAACCCTGCTTGGCGTTCCATTTGCTTCAGAATCACTTCTTGCGCCAGAGCGGATTTTGCGACGATTTCCGCCCGCTTGCGTTTGCGCGCGGCTTCCCGACGCGCAATTTCTTCCTTCGTGCGTTCTGGCTTGAGCGGGCTTTCACGCAATAAATAATGCGCTTTGGTCGCTTCATCTGTGCGTAGGCGCAATTGTTCTTGGTAATGTTCCACAGCGCGCGGCGGATCCGAAAGCCTTTCGTACCCCATCATGACCGTGGCGATATCCTTGCCATCCGGATCGGTCACAGGATGCAGGCCGCGATAAATCAGGCAGCCAAGCCCCGCATCGGGCAATAGCCACACGGTATCAATCCGCATGGCGATTTCATGGGTCGAGATGACGCCTTCCGCATTGCGCTGTTGGACGAAACTGCGCACCCGCATGCCGGGCAGGCGGCTGCGCCAAGGTTCGGGGTTTTGCCGAAACCCTGCCAGGATGATTTCTTCCTCACCGCTGAAAAAGCCTTGCAGCCATTGGTTGGGTTGGGCCGCCTGAAACAAGCGCATATCAGCATCGGGCGGCAGGCCGGGGTGCCAATCGCGCAAGTAATTGCTGTCATAGGTACCGGCCATACGGCGCCGGGACGGGGCGGCAATATCCACCGGGCCGGTCAGAACAGGGGGCGGCGCATCGCCAATTTCGCGCAAGGGGCGATCCGCGTCTTCAATATTCGGCAAGGCTGCCGGTGCACCGGCCCGCAATAGCGCCGCCGCGCCATGGCCTTGCCCGGCCGGGTTTTCGGGATAATTCGCCCCACCAAAGGCGCGCGCGGCGGTAATGGGCATTTCCGTGAAGGGGGCGGCTTCCGTGGGGTAAATGCCCCCTCGCGCTTCCACCCAATGCCTATTGCCGAAGACCCGCAAGCGCCGCGTGATGGGGCCAATACGAAAACCCACATCCATGACGCGCACGGGCTGCCCCTGTGGCGCATGGGCGGTGCCGAGCAGCAGGACTTCCCCCTGCGGCTTGGGCATGGCTTGGTCCAATATGGCGCCATTCAATAGTGGCGCGGCGGCTTTCCAAAAGGCGGGTTCGAATGTCAGGCGCGTCGGGTCATCCAGCCGAAACGGCGCCACTGCACCCAAGGCGAAAATGTGCCGGCGACGCAGATACGCGACACGCGAGAGAATGCCGAGGGAGAGCGGTTTGAGGATGAGCATTTAGACTTTTCTCCCGGCAAAGAATTGATTGAAATAAAAATACCATCCAGAGAACAACTTCTCTGCACCAGTATTAATTATTCAAAGGTGCATGAATATATTATCAATGCTGGCATTCATGGTTTTTATTTCTGCTTCTATTTCACCCAAATTGACATTTATGTCCTTCTTGGTCGCTTCCAGTGCAGTTGCCTGCGCTTCGATGGCAGAAGTTAGTTGTGTCTTAACCGTATCAACGCGGCCATCCAGAGTGGTAAACTTTAGTGCGAGCGCATTTGCTTCGATGTCCTGAAGGCGATGCTCAAAGTTTCTTTCGCGCATATCGAAGACAAACCCAGCTTCTAGTTTAAATTTTATCGCTGTCAGATCAATTTCCAGGCCAATTGCATGGATACCTATTTCCATTGCGGGGCCACCAACCGTTAGTTCGAAGGTTGAACCAAAAAAAATGTTTGCTTCAGCGCCTAAAGTGCCCGAAAACGACGCGCCCATTGTGAAGGTTTGTTCGCTGGCATAATTGAAGGTGGTCGAATTACCATGATTTTCTTCCCAACTTTTGCCGTAATTATAGGATTCTGTATCGAAATAATTTTTCTCTGTGCTGGATTGACCAAAATCTTGACTCATCTCCCCATTGGAAGAAATTGAAACATTGCCGCCCGCGCGAATGGTGATGTCACCAACAGCATAAAGTTCCAGCGATCCAGCCGAAACCATTTGTGTGGCCGTCTTGGAATAGGTATTCAGCGTGCCATCATTCGCCGCTATACTGGTGTCTTTGCCAGATTGAAGAACAATATTTTCGCCTGACTGAAAACCAATATTGTTGCTGGCCTTCAGGAAGCTTTCGCCTGATGTGGTGCTGTAGATACCCGCTTTAGAGTCAAAAAGTTCGTCTCTCTGTGCTGGATCATTCGCGCCGCTCATATTCGCGCTGGCGCTGGGGCCTGTACCTGAGAAATCGATTGATTCGATCGGTTCGCGGCCTAACTTCCCGGGTGATGTAAGGTCGGTTGGCTCATTGTCGGTGGGTTTTGCTCCAAGGCGCGTATAGCCGGTTGTTGCCGTATCAGTGCTGACATAAATGCGTGCATAATTCGCATTTGTCGCGTCAACGGTTGGCATAAGCGCAGACGGCGCAGCAAGCGATTGGGTCGCGGTTTCTAGTTCTTGCCCTGGACACGTGGCCGTACCGAACGCATTTGGCGGTGCTACCTCTGGCGCCGGCCCATAAGCGCTTTGCGTTGCCATGCGGTTATTCGCTGCGGCACCGCCGCCCATGCTGTTGCTGGCAGCGCCACCGCCATCGGCGGCCATCTCAAACCCCATGCCAGTGCGGGTCACCATGCGGTTGCGCAGAGAATTTTCTCGGGTCACGACGCTTTTATTGCGTGGATTGGGCACGGCACCCAAAATGACAGGCCGGTTCGGATCGCCATTCACGCAAGCAATAACCACTTCCGTATCGGGGGCGAGGGGGAAATGCATACCATCCCCATCACCGCCAAAGGGCGATGCCATGCGCACCCATTGGGAACCCTTGCCGTCAGGTGTATCCGAATTATCGAAAGGCACCCGCACGCGGTAGCGCCCCTGATCGTCAAGTTCCGCCTTGTCCCGCTGCCCAGCACCATCGATGCGGGCATTCATCAGCCCATCCATGCGTGGCTTGGGCGTGACACGGGCAGGACGAAACGCCGTTTTCTGCTGAATGACTTCAAAGCTATTGCGATAGCCAGCCCAATCTTCCGCGATTTCAACGCCCGGCATCGGCACGCGCACTTCATGATGCACGGAAACCACCAGATATTCCTGGTTCCAGTCTGCATAGGGGTGATTATTGAGTTTGAAACTGCGCCCAGGGCTAAGCCGCGCAACGGCAGATTTGCCATTCCAGCGCCGCTGATTACTGCGCATTTCTTCCGCCCGGATGCGGGCTAAGACATTGCCTTCCGCTGGCGTGCGGTGATGGGAACCATATTCCACCCAATGGCCCAAGCCATGAGAATCAATTTCGGCAGAGGCCAGCAAGGGCACATGCGGCGCACGGTAGTTGTAGTCCAGCATCCACATGCGGCGCGGCATCATGCGGATTGTTTCGTCAAATGCCTGGATGGTATCCGGCGAACCAGCGCGCGAACCCGCCCCCCATGGCTTCCAATCGATCGCGATGTCACCTTCAATGGGTTTGGTGAACATATTGTCATCAGCAAAGACGACTTTTTCGACCCCACCGGAATTTTCAAAGAAATAGTAAATGCCGTGATGTTCCGCCAAGCGGGTGATAAAGGCGAAATCTGTTTCTTCCGACTGCACCAAATGATCGCGCTTCGGGTAGCTATCGCGGTTTCTTAGGCGCAGTTCATGTTCGAAGATCCGAAAATCCGTATCCGCCACGCGTGTTTCGCGGCGCAGGCCGCCTCGTAATTCTGATTCCAGTACATCCACGACAGAAACTTCTTTATCCGTGCCGTGGATTTGGCTGGCACGGGAGTAATTGAGCCGTTCCAGCCATGGCACCAATTGGAAGCGATAGCGCGCGTCACCGTAATTGGAAGGTGCGCCAGTTGTGATGGTCTTAATGATGCCAAAAACTTCTCGTGCCTCGGCGCCTTCCAGTTCAAACCGCAGCATGGCCCTTTTACCGACCAGTTCCAGCGTGTCCGGGCGCTTGGCGAGATCGCCAAAGCAATCAATATCAAATTTATAGAGTTGGGATAAACCCTCCGTGCCATCAACGGCAAAGGGGCGGAAGTGCAGATCAGGGCGATCTTTAATTTGAAATGAAATCAGAGCAGCCATAAGTTTTATTCCTCTAAATAGCTCAAAGCTCTCTAGACACCCTCTGAGCTGAATTTTTGTTGCCTTTCGAAATCGACCGTCGACAACATCCCGTTCCAAACGCGCTTCCACTTTGGATTGTAGAACATTTCGATATACTCGCAAACGTCCTGCCTAGCTCGTGAGCGGGTTTTGTAGACTTCGCGCATGATAACTTTCCGCTTGAGGCGATTAAAGAACTTTTTCGCCAAAGCATTATCATGGCAGTTTCCAAGCCGACTCATGTTATCCTCAACTTTTATCTAGTGTCAGCGAGACTCCAGGTTTGAGGTTTGCCCATTTGGGCAGTTTGGGTCACGCATACTGGCGTGGTGCTTCACGGGTAGCGCAGCATCATGGCCCGTTGCGAGGCGAAGGTCTGGGTGCACTCGGTCGACGTTCGCCAACCGAGGCGCGAGTGGGGGTGTTCGGTATTGTAATCCTTGCACCAGGCGGCCAGCGTCGCGCAGGCCACCATTGCAGCTCTCAACAAAGGCATTCTGGGTTGGCTTTCCGGGAGCAATATAGTGCCAGGCGATCTTACGATCTTCGGTAAAGGCCAGGATCGTATTCGATGTGAACGCGGTGCCATTATTGCTGACCATTGTCCTGGGCTTATCGTGGAAATCGAACAACGTTGCCAGTTCGCGCGCCACCCTTGCACCCGACAGCGAGGTGTCGGCGATCAAGGCGAGGCATTCGCGGGTGCAGTCATCGACGACGGTCATAATGCGGAACCTCCGGCCATCTGTCAGCTGGTCAGAAACGAAATCCAAGAACTAGCGTTGGTTTGGCGTCAGAGGCAGCGCCATAGGGGCAAGTGTGCCAATGGCCCGTTTCCGCCCTCCACGGCGACGGACATGCGGCCGCTCTTCCAGGTAGAAGCGGAATAATCGCGTGTGATTGACCTCATAGCCTTCGCGCCAAAAGAAAACATGCAGCCGCCGATAGCCGAACCGCCGTCGAAGCTTGGCCAGTTGTTTCAGCCGCTCCCGCAGCACAGAGTCGTCCTGGCGAACCACCTCATATCGCATGGTTATCCGGCAACAACCGATCACCCAGCACGCCCGCCGCTCGCTCATCCCGTGGTATTCCACAAGATGCGCGACCGTTTGCCGCTTCGCGGCGGGCATTCTCGTCTTCAAGGCCCTTCGACCGCTTTGCGTCGCTGACCTCATACCTCCGACAGAAATCGGCAATAGAAATCCCAGCCTCGTGCTCCTTAAGAATGCCGATAATCTGATCTTCGGTGAACCTGCTGCGCTTCATCTCAGATCCTTTCGATTGGGCTACAGTCTACTCCGGACTGGATTAGCCACAGGGCACAATATCATCAGTCAGCATGGGCCCAAATCTCTTGGCAGGAACTCATAGAGATTGAGCGCACTGAAAACCCTGCAATTCCCGTATCGCCATCGGGTTCACGGCGCTTTCACTTTTGAGCATATATTGAGCCCTGATATTTTCCATCTGCATGTTCAAAAGGAAAGACTCTCCGCGTCCCGTGGGTAGGCCCGCCCGTACAAATTTGAACAGAGCCCACGGACCAGTGTGGCGGTCTACCCGTACCTTCCCATCAATCCCGGTAATCGAGAGCTGCACAACGGAGGCTTCATTGCCCGGCCAGGTCACTTCCACAGATCGCGGCGGATCATGGGCGCTCAATAGCCTTATTTGATCCACTTCCACCAGTGATCGAATCGCAGCAGGATCGAGATAATGGGGGGTCAAAGAAAAGCGAAACTGAAGATTTCCAGATCCAAAAAAGGCGTCCTGAATGGCACGCGCCTTACCAAGATTATCCAAAGCCTCACGGCTGAGTTGTAGCGAAATGCCGTCCATCGTCGCAACCTCATACTTCCCGGCGCGCCATACGATAAAATTATTCAGATTATTTTGAATGAATTTTGAAATCGCACCCTCGGGTCCAAAAAAAGAACGAAAATCCTGTAAGGGGATTTCACGGCTAGAAGAGAACACGATTGGAAACCGATCAGCGATAGAACGTTCACAAATCGGGAGCAAATCACGCGTCCAAGCCGCATTGGCTGATTCAAGTGCCAAACGCATAATTTGCGTCCAATTTCGTAACGACACATCATTGTAAATGCGCGAAACCGGACTCGGTAGCGTCGTCGAAGAAGCCTGAAGATTACTTAGCGCGTCAGTCGACTGGCCCGATATCTTCCGTTGCCCCGCGGCATGGGCTGCAGCGGCCGGCGATTGAGCAGTGGCAATGCCATTCGCCATTGCAAATGCTGCCGCGGCAGAATCTTGCACGCGATTGATCGGTGGCGCGCCCGCACTTGTATCAACCAAGGCTACCAAATTAGCAAAAGGCGCTCGAATTCGATCCCCAGGCCAGGTACTTGCTCTATTTACCGTGCGCGCCTGTTCGCCACCGCCCAGAAGCACCGTGAGCTGAGATACCAAGCTTAAAGATGTTACGACCCCGCCGCCTGCGCCAGTCGGCAGTCCTGGCGGAGAAAGTTCCGTATGAAACCGCAGCAATCCAAGCAAAGCAATAACGGGGCTATCGGGGGCTGCTAGCTGCTGCAAGGCACCGACAGCACTGGTGAAGTCGTTGAAATTCGCAAGGCGTGTCTGCTCAAGAACAGTCTGCCAAGCAGATGTATAGTCTTGTACATAGCGATTCGTGATTTGTTGTACCAATTGCTGCATCGCTGCTGGATCAGAGGCAGCCGCGCTACCTGTGACCCAATCATCCGTTCCCTGAGCAAGTGTCAGATGTGGCAGGCGCTCCAGGAAGCCCTTGTAGAAGCCGTTGCGCGTATAAAAACCTGGAACTATTAACGGTAATCCCGCCTGCGCACGAAGTGAAATGAGCTGGGCTGACGCCCAACCTAGGGACTGCGTCACATCAAGCCGTGGGATAGCGTTGTTGTTTTCTGCTTCGCGCTTCAATTGGTCATAAATACGTTCCGCCTGCGGACGCACCACGAGACGAGATCGCGCAACCCGTATTAGATCACTGTCAGTACTAATTGCAAAACTACTGCGCGCAATTCGAGCTGTATAGAAACGATATTCAAGTTCGCCAAAATGCCGCGTAACAGATTGGCGCATTTGCTGATCCGCAGCGACATATTGCTCGATAGTAGAAGAGATCCAACCTCTAACAACCTGAGACGAATAGCGGCCCGGATCACCTAGCATCAAATAAACAGTCAGCGCGGTTCGCAGACGATTCATATCGTTGCGATCGATCGCCTGGCCAATTTGAATTTCTAGCTCAGAGGCAAGAGCAGGCAAAAGCATAGTGGCTAGTAGCCGCGTATATGCCTCATTCGCTTCATCAAAGGATTCACCCGTCCCAGGCAAGCCAACCAGAACAACATTTTCGAAAATGCCACCAGGATCGAGCGATTTCATCAAATGATAAGCTTGATCCAGAATCCCCCACTCAATGCCGGCTTGTTCAGTCGTTGGATTTTGTTGGCTTTCGCCCAGTATCCCGACGGCGTGCCGATCGGCCTGATTAAGTAGACCACTAATACTATAGGCTTGGTAACTCCAAATACTTGCTAGAAGTAGAAGTACCCCTCCCGAAAGGGCATAACCACCGGCATGCAAAAGCGCTAAGCGTCTTTCTGTTTTGTTATTACGGCCCGCTAGCTTCGCCTCTGCGAATACAAATTTGGAAAGGATAGATTCCAGAAAAAAGGGTTTAATCGAGACCAAGGCAGCAGCGGGCTGTTGTTTCATCATAGAAAAAAAATCATTGCTCTGAACACGAGCGGCCTCGGACATCGCTGCCCCTCCAGTCGCGCTCGTCAGAAAAATTCCGCGCGGGGTTACTGGTGTTGCTGATTTTCCGACAAAAAATAGGTTCTCCGCTACGACGGTCAGTGACTTGAATAGCCTTTGGATTTCATGTGGGAATGCAAAAATCGCGCTGCGACGCCTAAGTTCACCTTCTTCATGCAGTCGGTACGGGACGCGCGCGAGCGAGAGATCGTTGAGTTGATTCAAGCCATTTTTGATATGTTTTGTGACTTCCGTATTACTACGCAAATTAAGCGGCATCGCTATGCCCAATAGCTGAGCACGTCCATTATGATCAAAGTCGCTATAGGTTTCCGAAAAACCCGGGACAAGATCCAACTTATTGATCACTAGATATAAAGGGATAGTAATATTCAATATTTTTTGTATTTCAAAGAGACGAGTGCGGATTTTTTTCACATAATCCGGCTCGCTATCTGGCGGCGTATCTTGCAGGAGGTCAGCCGGTAACGTAATGATCACGCCATTCAAAGGCTGGCGTGGTCGATGCTCCAGCAATAAAGTCAACAGTGTCCGCCAAGCCAGCGCATCAATCGTTCTATTCTGATCTTGGATTGTGTAGCGACCCGCCGTATCTAATAACATGGCTTGGTCTGTCAGCGACCAGTCACAATTCCCAGTCCCGGCCAAACCGAGACCAGAACCCCCTTCCAGACGTTCGCTCAAGGGAAAATGGAGGCCGGATTTCATCAGGAAACTAGTTTTGCCAGAACCAGGTGGACCGATAATCAGATACCAAGGGATCGAATAGATATTTTTATCTTTGCCTAACAACTCTTTCTGTGCGGCAACCGCTGCGGCCATTTTGTCGCGCAGTGCTCGTATTTCTTCCTCATCCTGGGATGGCGGCATATCGGCCAGTTTTTCATTGCCGATTAAACCCTCCAAAATACGTTTACTGGCTCTCTTTGCGCGCCACAACGCTATCAAGTTCCAAAAAAGCCACCCTAGAAACAGCGCGCCCGCGAAAATGATGCGTGCATCCACCGACCCAAAAGGCTCGTATCCATTAAACTGGAGGTAGGGTCCAAAGAACCACACACAAACTGCGACTACGCTTAGAACCGCAAAAATGATGAGACGTCTTTGAGAAAACAGGCTGCGTAGCATTAGCTGATATTCCCTACTCGGTCGCTTGAATGAGGCGGAGGGTTCTTATGACGACGTTATTTTGTTCCGATATTTGGAAAAAGAAATACAGATACAGGGAAACGATTAAAACGGCAGATAAGACTGCCGCAACCCATATCGGTAGCCAGCCTCGCAGTTGCGCCTCACCCGTTTCAGGCAAGCAGGACGGCGCCAATGAGGAAGGCCGCGACTGCCTGCGGGTACTCACAAGTCGACCCAGCGCAATGCGCAGATCGTACAACTGGGCCTCTCCCTGCTCTAAAAGTCGATAACGGCCCTTGAATCCAAGCGAAAGGCACGTATCAATCAGCTCAATAAGGTCAATGTTTCCATCTACATCTTTTTGAAAGTCAGAAAGCATCGCGAAGAGTTTTTCACCACCCCAGGTCTCTCCATGTAGGGTCGCGAGCAGACTACGTTGGGACCATACGCTCTTGGCGCCCCAAGATGTACTCAATACTGCCTCATCAAGAGCGGCACAAAGTATGTAGCGCGCAGCCGTGGCGGCAATTTCTGTACAGCCATTTTCACGCAAAGAGACAGTCAATTTTTTTAGTTCTGTTAGTAATTCTGTTTGCAAATCATTGGGACTTGGATGCTCTGACATCAAGCGTAATGGCGCCAAGCGCAATAGCAGGCCCATACCAGATGCAATAAAAATGTTTTGTGTATAAAGCGTCCCCGCCCCACTACGGTTGGGGCCGCGAATATTGCTTGCTAGGTCCGGCAAAACAGGCGCTGGCTCAGGTGTGCGCGGGACATTCTGAAAGATTGGCTTATCAAGAATTAATACCGTCGGATCAGTATCGTGCAGCATTGGTGTCTTGGCGATCTGCGCATGCATATCGAGAAAAGGCTCGCGCTCTAAGTCCCGCTGCGTATTGCGACCGCTCATCTCCCAACATCCGCTGACGACTTACTGCGGATCGCCCACAACTCTAACGCAAGATCAGGCCACTCACCGCCAATATGGATAGCTAGCGCAACTGAGTTATTCATGCGCCGCCACATATCGCCGCTGCGATCCAGTTCGAAATATGTTGTACCTGTTTGATAAGGAATTTCCCTCGGTGCCACGGGCAAGGGTATCAACGCCAAGCCTGGCACTTGGAGGCTAACGAGATCCCGTACCGACTCCAGCGGACCGATCTTGATTTGTGGAGGCAAGCCAGCCCGCAATTCCTCCGGAGGCCGTGAGGCTCGGGCAGTCAGGACAAGTTGACGCGCGCCCATGAGTAGAGGTCGATCGCGAACCTGCGATAGCCATAGGCCGTGCTGCCTGCGCTCTATTGGCAAAGCCGTAGCCGCTGATTCTGACAAAGTACCAAGCGATCTCGAGATAACTTCTATCACGCTGTGGAATGATGCGGTCGGATCAGCGTGACGCCAAGGTGGCAAAACCGCTGGGCGCCGTGTTGGCGTGAAAATAGAAAGATCTCCTGCTAAGCGCAGGCATTCGCGATATGCTATTTCAGGATGTAGGCCATCGGCGGCACTGAAGGATGCGAAAATCTGGATAGCACGATTAACAGTCTGCAACATGATGATATCTAGAAGGCTTGAAACATCAGGTCCAGCTTGCGAAGGATCCACACGCAGTGCGAGCATATCGCTGCGGCTTTTCAAGATTGCTTCTAGTTCACGAAACATTTGTCCATAACGCGGATGGGCGCGGCAATCCAAGGTGGGCGGCATCCATTCTGGATTGATCGTCACAGCACCTGAATCTTCGCGCTTTAGACGCGCAATTGGTAGGGTAGCCAGGTCATCTTCCGACTCTCCCTCCAGCAATAGGCGCAAAGACGGCATACCCAACGAAAGCGCCTCTTCACGGCGATCAGCGGCCAAAGCATCGCGAAGCTGGCGCTGAACTGGAACATACCGGGCGGAACCTGGCTGCGCGCCTGCCGATTCCGTCAATGGGCGATCGCCGGCGTTTAATGGTAAGCCAATTTTCAAAAGCAGCTCTGGAGTACCTGCGGGTATTTCCCGCGTCAGAGGACCGTCATTGTCACCCGGAAGATCAATAACGCTCCCATCAGGCAGTACTGCACTACATGAGGTAATAGAAACTTTTCCCATGGGTAAGAGAGATTTATCGATAGTAAGGCGACGTATGCCCCATCCTGGTGCTGCCAAGCCTTCGACCCGCTTCTCAAGATGAGCGGTCCAAGCGCGGTCCCATTGCTGCATGTGTTGCGGGTGGATGACCATCCCTTCCTGCCAAAGGGGTAAAAATCGTGTCGTCATGCCCGACTCCCAAGCAAAACAAATTCATTGATCATTATTTTATACCCTTAGTGAAAGTGACACGTCGCTCTTTAAATTCTAGCGTGAATTCATTTTTGCGGCCGCGGTTTAGCTTAATCGAGACACGCCATTGTGCCTCAGAAAGATCCCGAAAGGCCGCGACAATCCCCAAAAACTGCACGTCTTCGCCAAGCTCTCTTTCCAAAGGCTTTTCAGTTCGGCCGGGTATTAATGTCACCTCACGCCGACCCAGTAAATCCGAACCTAGGCGCGATTGATCGCGGTCGTACAAATCATAGAAATCAAGCGTCAGAAATGCCTCTTCGGCGCGGAGATCGAGTAGGCGAACGACCAACGACGTCGCCTCATTATTTTCGTTCAAATTCAGTCTATCGCTTACGACGCACTTCAGAATAAGCTGAGTAGTCGACGGCCCAAACAGTCCGGAGCAGCCCGCCTGCGTGAGCATGGCCGTCGACAGCACGAACGAACGCCGCGCGAGGCTGGTGATCATTCTCTTTCTCCGCTCGAACGTTGAAGCTGGCTCCGGTACGCGCTGTAAAATCCCATTAATAATGTATCGCGAAGATAGGTCTCTGAATTTTGATTTTTTTCCTGATAAACACTAACATAGCTCCGCCATAGGCGAGTTTTTTTCCTGGTAAACGGCGGTCGTGAACTTCTTCGCTCATACGCTTCAATGGCCGCCGGAGCCAGACTAGACAACATCGTTGAAAGCGCCGCACGGACACCGACTGCGTGAGCGAAATTCCGATTGCGTATTCCGTTAAAAGCGTAACTCATTGCCGCATCGGTGAAGCTTTTCTCTCCCGCTAGGCTGATCTCCCTATGCTCAGACAGAAAAAGCTCCCATAAATCTGCTTCTCGAGACCCAAAAAAGAAGCGTCCTTTCGGTTGTAGTTTATGCTCCAAGGCCGCTGGCGAAAGGCGCTCAAACAAAATTTTCATTATATCTTGAACATTGTCAGCCTCAGAAAAGTCTCGCACTGCATTCACAAAGGCAGACAGGATACCTTGCCGCGCACTTGGGCTCAACCGGCCTGGATCAATACCCAATCCGCGCCAGAATGGCAGGTCACCAACATCGTTTTGTCGTAGGCCGGTTTTTTCGTTCGATATCAACGGTGACGTCGACACAAACTCTTTTTTCTCCTGAGGCGCCGCCAGGTCAGATGACGAGGCGGAGGAAGGGCTAAGCTGCTCCATTGGTTCGGAGAAAAAGAGTGGAGGCGCTTGAACGTCAACTGCAGGCCATTCATCCTTGTGCTGCCGAAAGTTAGTTTCCTCGGGTTGCGGGGCGATCTCCACGCGAGCGCGAACCTGCGCCAGCGGTTGCGCAAACTCGGCGGCAAATTCTTCAGCCGAGTGGTTTGGCGCAGCACCGTTTCCCAGACTGTCCACCGGCGCCGGAAATGTTACCTCGCGCGACTGCTGCCAAACTTCGGGCATTTCTGGCTTCAAAGGCGGTGCCGGCAGTTCGGGTTCTTGGAGCACGTCAAAACTACGATCAGAGAAATTGATTTTCGTCCCTGCCAGCGCATTGTCGATCGGCTCCACATTAGACGAAGCCGGCGACGGCGCTCCCGGTAGTGCTCCGAATTCAGCCAGTATGTCGTCCAAATCCGTCAGCTGCATCGGCGCAGGCGCTGGCGTTGAAGTCGCAGGCAGTACCAATGGTTTTTCATCAATGGCGAATGGGGCTTCTGGAGGCCCGCGCAATGCGGCGATCATTGCACTAAGGTCGCCTTCGTCAATGCTACTCCCCGCGCTTACGGTGCCTGAGCCGACTTCCCGCGCAGTCTGACTCAAGGCCAGACCAAAGATATCGTCATCTAACGCGCTGCTCATCCCGACGGGGTTTGATGAGGCGCCCGGCCCCATAGGGCGGATTTCCCGAAGGCTTGGCGCCGCAGGCGGCGGCGCCATCGAGGCCAACCATTCATCCTGATGCCCAAGCGCGAGAGCAGGATCATTAGCCTCCCTGTTATCCGCAGCTTGTACAACGACCTTAAAAATAAAGTCACCAACCCGGAATCGATCCCCGCTAACCAAGTCCACGGTATTACCCGCACCCAAAGGCCTTGAAGAATTATTCATGAAGACGCCGTTGGTGCTACAATCCTCCAACACGAAACCCGCGCCACGCATAAAAATACGCAGATGCCGCCGAGATATCGACGGACTTCCTTCACCTATCCGCCAATCGCATTCTGCGGACCTTCCTATCACGCATCCCTGCGGACCAAAGACGCGCGAGAGGTTTCCCGCATATGCGGCCTCTCGAGCGCTCTCAAGCTGCAGTGAAATGCGCATTTAGAACAGCCCCATGAAGATCAGACAAGATTTTGCAAATTTTTTACAGGATAAAGGTACAAGCATGCTCCAACAATAGTCTATTATCCGAATTTTTTACAATATAGCCGCCAAAAACAAAATTTACATTTTTTTAAATATTAGGTTTTTGGACCATAATCAAATATTGTGGAGCGCTATGATAAAAAATATTTATAATTATTGTACTTAATTTTATATTATTCCGACGATCAGTGTCTTATATTTCGAATATATAGCTTTTACAATAAGAACAAGGTTGACTATTTTCGCTTCTTTGACCTGAAATGGTATTTATAGGAGCGGTGGGTAACTCCGCCGGTACGCATTGGACGTTGATCGCCCCGTTTGGACCCCGCCAGAAGAACCGGACGAATTAGAAAGCCGGTTACGGCAGGTTCTCCGCGATCAATGGCCGGCTATGCTATCCGCCGCCGAATCAGCGCCGGCAAGCGGCCTAGAGGCCCAAATCTTTGACGTACCGGGCGCCCCCCCAATGCGCATGAAGATCGCGCTTCGAGCAACGCAGATAACCACCTATCGCAATCAAAGATCCGCTGTGAGGGCTGATTTCATTGGTATCGCGGCGCAGGATCAACAATTATGGGACGTCCAAGCGGTCGCATTCATTGATCGTGACACAAAGGCAATCCTGGATCTCCGCCTTCGTGCGAGCGTTAACCTACGTCGCGCCTGAAGTTTACCAAGAACGCGTGATGGCGACCCTAGACCCCAGCGGTGAGTTTTGGAAAATTCGCCACCGCGTGACATATGAGTTCGAGGTCCAGCGCGAAACTGGAAGCCTTGATGTGCTGTTTGAGCCGCCGGATCTTCCTCAGCAAAAGATACATCGCCATCATCTGATGAGTGATCCCAAAAGATCAGCGGCCCAAAGCAGGGTGGATGACTGGGGTAATAGGCGACTCTCTTGGCGCATCAGCGACCCATTTCAGCAAATTTCGCTGGAAGCAGAAACAACAGTAGAGTTAGCCTCTCCGCTTGCCGGATCCAGCGTGCATGAACGCCCATCTGCGGCGTTCACTGCAGCGCCACCAGAAACAACCTCAAAATCTTCGTCATTTTGGGCTTGGTCTGGTCGATATTTGCCGGATCACAATGTGGATGAGCGGGCGATAGAGGCGTTAACACGTGGGTTTAAACGCGATTTTGCATATGATCCATCCGCCACGGCTGTTGGTACACCGCTTAAGGATATTTTCGCGAATTGTCGGGGCGCGTGCCAAGATTTCGCGCGCCTAGCTTGTGCAGTTTTACAAGCACGAGACACACCTGCACGTTATGTCACCGGTTACGCTCTGCCCAGCAGTAACGCTGCAGTAGTGGAACTTCATGCTTGGTTCGATGCTTGGTTGCCCGAAAAAGGCTGGCAAAGTTACGATCCCGTTTTGCCCCATGCTCGGCATATCGTTTTGGCATATGCGCCAAGCCAGGCCGATGCGCCCATCATTTCAGGTTCTTGCGAAGGTCCGCCCAGCCGGCAAAGATTGACTAGCCGTATTTTCATGGAAGGCCACCCAATACCCATGCCCCTGGTTGAGAGCGAACAGGCATAGCACGCGTTTTGATAGGCCACGGTCGGCAATGAGGCGTCAGCTTTGCGCTGGCCTGCCGGACATTTAGCGTCAGCGATATCTGCTTTCGCCATAGACCAAAGCTTGATGATGAGAAGGAGTGGATTACTGATCTGCTGTCTGGAGCAACGCGT
>Ga0164292_10001160_pt1 | contig 21175 bp, 36 predicted proteins | sample GEODES117metaG_FD_111486 | JGI IMG/M metagenome (GOLD analysis project Ga0164292, IMG submission 111486) | Eutrophic lake water microbial communities from Lake Mendota, Wisconsin, USA - GEODES117 metaG | ecosystem: Environmental > Aquatic > Freshwater > Lake | place: USA: Lake Mendota...
ACCAAATACATGGAGAACTACAGCTTTCTTCGCACACAGGTGGCGTGCGCTGCTCTAGCAGAGTTAGAGGCTGAGACCGCATACTCAACTGCTGAAGCAAAAGCATTCTTATCTAAAACTAATGGAAAAAGCACAGAAAAAGCTACCATGTTAAAAGCTGCTGTTAGCGTAGACCCTGAGATTGTTGAACTATCTACGGCAAAGATATATGCCTATGCTTATCGTAAAATGCTAGAGACTACGATGGATAACCTTGAGCGTTACTACAGCTTGACTAGCCGTGAACTTACTCGACGTACTTCAGCGTTACGAAACAGGTTCTAATGCCAAGTCAATCTCGTAAACACAGAGGATATCGTTCTCAAAAAGTTGTAGCCATGTATCTTGCTGAGCATGGGTTCCCATATGCTGAAAGCACTGGAGCGGGCCGCTCAGGCACAGACATAACAGGCACAGTAGGCATTGACTGGGAAGTAAAAGCGCGTAAAGATTTTTCTCCAAGTGCTACTATTAAACAACTCAAAGACCGACATAACGGTAAAGATTTGCCAGTAGCCGTGCTAAGACTTAATGGTCAAGGCGAAGCTAACGTGGGTGAGTGGGTAACTTTACTAAGGCTTGAGGATTTTGTAGGGCTACTACGTGACGCAGGATATGGAGAACAAGATGCCGAATTATGATTTTGTATGCACGCCGTGTGACTCTACCGTAGAGATGCACATGACTTTTGATTCTGTTGAGCGCCCAAAATGCAGTAAATGCAGTAACTATATGACTAAGGTCTACACACCACCAGCAGTACAATTCAAAGGCGGAGGATGGGGAGGGCAAGGGTAATGCACAAAGAGAGTAAGATTTTTAAAAAATACTGGGTTTCATACGGATATGGAAAACGTTTATCATTAGGCTTTTCTATTGATAAGTACTCAATTAACATTGATTTTTTATGTTTTTGGGTTGGGATTGAGCTGTGAGTAAACGAAAAGAAAAAAAAGAAACAAACCAAGCAGCCGCAGAGGCATTTGTAAAAGAACGTCGTGCGGTACAGATTGCTATCTTTGAGCAAAACTTTGAAACAGGTCTTCGCGTATACCAAGATAATAAAGATAAACTAAGCCCTGAACAGGTAGTTGAGATTGAAAACGAAATTGAAGCCAACCGCAAGCTGATTGAAGGCTTAAAGGAGAAGTGGGGTGCTTGACCTCCGCGGTGACCCTGTAGAGGTCTGTATTTGCGGGTCTACCCTTTGGAACGTAAAAGCCATGTTTCAAGATGGGGAAATAGCCCTATACATGCTTGATATGGAGTGCTATTCCTGCGGAGCTTTGGCCACAGCCCCAACTCCTATTTAATAAGACAGTTACTATTTAATACCTCATACTTAATCCGACGGAGCACTCACACTATTCGTAAAACGAGGTATAAAATGACTGAACAAAATGAAGAAAACATCCTGCGTGTAAGCGCAGGCAGTAACCCCCAAGCCGTTGCGTCAGCAATTGCTCATAGTATTTATGAGCTAAGGTCTTGTAAACTACGCGCAGTAGGCGCTGGGGCCGTAAATCAAGCCACCAAAGCTATTGCTATTGCTCGTGGTTACACCGCACCTAGAGGACTAGACCTTATTTGTGTGCCTGGTTTTGCCAGCATTGAAAGCCATGAAGGTACTATCTCAGCCATTGTTTGGTCTGTAGAAGTACGGTAATCCTGTTATTCTTTAATAACCCTTAGGCCAAAGGAAAATAAATGAAAGATTCAACTAAGAACTCAAAGCCACTTGCTCCTGCCTCAACAGGTCCAATGGCTTCTTCAAGTGCAAAGATCAAAGTAGCTGCGCCTGAACGCGGAACACTTATGAAGAAGACAGGTAACGCCAAAGGCGGGACTGATCCATACGTACAGGCTAAGCCTTCACGTACATTTGTAACAAGCCCAAGTGCTCAAGGACGTAATGGAGCAGCTTACGGAATTAAAGTAGGTTTTAATGCGCAAGTTGCACCAGAGGCAGCAGCTACTCAAAGCAATGGCCGTATCCTTGGTCCAGCTATGAATCGTCAACGTCCTTCATTTCAATCAGGAATGTCAGATTTAGCTTAAAGTATTACCAATTAAACCCCGCCCTAGTGGCGGGGTTTTTTGTTGTTATGGCGATGTTTATGTGTTAATCTTAACGCATCACGACGACAACAAGGGGATAACATGTTGGATATTTTAACAAAGCACCTTGAAGAAAAAGCTTCTATTAACTGTGTAGTAAGCGTTTGGATTGAGTCATTAGAAGATGCTGAAAAAGAAGCGTTTGCTAAGTTAAAAGAGAATAATAAAAACGTTGTTCTTGCTTCACTATATAAGGAATTACATAACGCAGAGTCAATGCCGTTTGGGTTAACAGCTTTTCGTTCCCACTTGAGAGGTTACTGTACATGTCTGAAAAACTAAATATATTAGGAAAAACCCTTATAAATGCTGATTTAAACAGCATGCAGAACGAAGTAAAACAAAGTAATGTTCCTCAAGATTGGCGAGCAAAACTAGATATAGGAGTTGATGGCGGTTATTTTATTTCTACACCGCGAACCGCAGGCGAGTTACCAGACGCAGTAGATTTATTTAAAGACTTTGATTTAGATCCAGAAGTGTGGGTTGTAGTAAGCGTTCGTAAAAGCCGTTGGCAGCGTTACGATGGCGAGTGGTTAGAGGCCGCACGGGTAAATGTAAAACCTGCTTTTCAAAAGCACGGCGTTGACATTGATTATGATGCGTTAGTTGATCATATACAAAAGTGGAAGCCTGGCAAAATTGAAAAGGTATCGGGCCCTTTGTATGCCATTTACGCAATAGGCGATACTCAGTACGGCAAGGATGCTGGTGGAGGCACAGAAGAAACAATTAACCGAGTTCTTCGTGGTTTAGACGCAGCAGTAGCGCGTCATAAAGAATTACTTAAACTAGGTAGGCCCATCGGCACAGTTGTTTTACCTCAACTAGGCGACTGTATTGAAGGCACTAGCTCACAAAAAGGTATGGTAATTGGCCGTAGCGACCTAGGAGTAACACAACAGATTAGAGTAGGGCGCAGAGTTCTTATGGCGTGGATTAAAGCGTTTGCGCCTTTGTGCGAAGATCTAATTATTCCAGTAGTGCCTGGTAATCATGACGAGCCTCATAGAATTACTATGTTAGATCCTATTGATTCATGGCAGATAGAGATAGTTGCTGCTGTACAAGACGCTTGTTCAGAAAACCCAGCGCTATCACACGTTAGGTTTTGTTATCCACCTGCCGACCACGCTACCCTTGCGTTAGATTTAGGTGGAACTGTATTAGGATTAGCGCACGGCCATCAAGCAAAAGATATGGGTAAATGGATATCAGGCCAAGCCACTGGTCGTACACCAGTAGGATCAGCTGATGTTTTAATGACAGGTCATTTCCACCATTTCCGCGCTGATCAAATTGGTCCGCGCTTGTGGGTTCAAGTGCCTGCCATGGATGGCGGTAGCGCGTGGTTTAGAGATAAGAGCGGATTAGAATCACCAACAGGTATTGTTTCATTAGTTATTGGTGAGGGGTATGATCCCCGCAGAGATTTAGCAGTTTTAGCAGGGGAACACCGCGTACCATAAGAACATGGGCGCCCCACATCAAAATACGCAGAGCCTTGGCGCTGCGGGTATGGCAGGAACCTACACCAACTATGGTGGAGGCGGTACTCCTGTTGCTCGTTCAGAACTCGATTTCTTACGCCTTGGTGTTGGACGCGCACCGCAAGCAGAATATCCAGATGGATACTTAGGTACTATTAGATCCCGTCGTGACGATAGAGGCCGCCCTTCAAGCACCTCAGACACCGTTATGAACAGTTTAAAAACACGAGTCGGTCAACGATCCTACCAGCGTGGTGTTCACCGCGGTGAGCGTATTGATCAATCAGATTATTATTACCCAGAGGGTTTAGAAAACACTCGCGGTATTGCGCGTCAAATGAGGGCCTCACGAATTGGCAACGTATATTTATCAAAACGTAACGTAGAAAACGCAATGGCTGCGCCTGCCCCACACTTACCAAATGATGGTAAGGCTAATATGCGCAGCACATCACCAATGTCATTAGATAAGCAACGTGTAGACCAGATGGCGCGTATGCGCCCAGCTTGGAAATAACATGGCAAACGGAGCAAATTTATATTCAGGAGGCGTCTACGGCCATAAGCCGTGGGATAAAGATCGTGCTGGAGTTATTACTCCAGAAGAGGCTGCTTTTCCACCACAGGCTTACATTGGCCCATTTGCTTCTAATCAAGAGCGTTTATTAAGCCAATCATTAGCCGCATTTACCATGAGCGCGGCTGAGATTCAAGAATATGTCCGCCCCCCACTACCTCAGATTAAACTATTCCCAGCCAGATATGGGTTTACAGAAAACGAAATTGGTATTGAGGATATTATTGACCTACCGCGTACCGCACCTACCGCTCAGCGCGTTGAGTCTGACTTTAGCAATACGCCAAACAGCACTCAATCAAGCAGCCGTAACACATTAGGAGGTTCCGTATAGTGCCCCGCAATAACAAAGATTTTCACGAAGCCAAAACTTTAAGCGAAGCCGTAGAGGCCGCTGCTGATTCTTATCAAGTTCAAGCTGCTCACGATAAGTTTAACCCTCGTCCAAAAGGCCCACATGCCGATGAGGTTGACGAGGCGCGTAAAAAAGGCCCATTAACCATTACTACTCAATACATAGATTCACAGGATGATAAATAATGAGTAAAGACCCAGGACTATTTACAGACGCCACAGGTGAAGGTATGGCTGGAGCCATGGATGTTGAGCTTGAAACCCAGCGCGAAATGCCTACAGTTTACAACGGTTCTACATCCTGTAAGGGGTGTGGGATGATGTTGAACCCCGTACAATCATTACATACAGAGCTTTGCTCTTCTTGCAACCGACGCAAGTTGAACAAATTAGTGAAAGGCCGAATGGCATGACCGTAAACAAGTTCCGATCAGAGAGTGCTTCACTCATTGAAGGCTCAACAGACGGCAAGTATCGTAAGCGCCGTCCAAATACAGAAGTTGCGCCAGGCATGGGTGACCAGTTAGTTGTTAAGAACCGCGCTGGCTTGCACCCTTACATGAACTATGGTTTTATTAACTCAGAAGAGACTGCAAAGGTAAGCCCAGGAGCTAACTAATGAAAACACCACGCCGTAGAGATCGAGATGACCGCCGTTCCGTAGGCTCACACGAAGAGATGACTGCTGCTTTAGGTCGTGCAGCTGGTTGGGCCAAAGCTGGGCCGTTTGCTGTAAAGTTCAATCCTGGTAACACAGAGGTTGAAAGATCAGGCCATGGTCATGTTAAAGTTGGTAAAAAAGGTTTCTATGACCCAGAATCTGTAGTTGATGTGTCTTCGTACCCTCACGAGGCAACTAAAGGTTTAGATAACACTGCAACTGGTCGCCCAGAAAATAAACTACCAAAAAAAGGTAAAGGTCGCCCAGATATGACAGGTATTGAGGACGCGGAAATAAAATAAGTACGCAGCCTTTGTGGTAGTATTTCGCCATGTCAAAGGCTGAACTAGAAAACGAATATATCCTTCTGCTTGTATGCAAAACTTGTAAAAGCATTGAAGAAATTCCGTATGTTAAATCTGGCAAATATTTAGGTGATGGTAAGTTTGATCAAACAGAAAACCCATATTTAGCAGAGTCTAACGCCCCGCATGAGCGTAAGGGTTGTTACGGCGCCCTTGTAGATATTAACTGGGTATATTGGATGACACCTAAGATTAAAGAATCAATTGTTGCTCAGATTAAAGAGCAATTTACTTCTAAAAGCCCATTAACTGCAGGTCTTGATGTTTTTGGTACAGGGTTTTACGACCTTAAAGATACGTTTAGCGCAGATGCTATGTCTTGCTGGAAGCTTCACAACAGCCCCAAGGGCCAGTGTCCAGACTATAAGACAGATCGTAAACTGCTTAAACCAGGTACTGACAAAGAACGCGCCTCTGAAGGTTTGGCTAAATCTACAATTAAGGTACATTTATGCGATTTTTGCCCTGTTAAGATGTACAACCAGCAAAAGGCGTATAAAGAGCGTGGCCTTTACGACTAAAGGCTTGTAGCTCAGGGGTATACTGTACATACACACATTTAAAGAGGTGGCCCCATGTTTATAGAGATGAGCTGCAACTGCGAAGCGTCATTTCAAATTGATAGCGCTGAAAATGAAACACTTGGTTTAATTTGGGCGCAATCATTTATAAACGCGCACAATTCGTGCGGTTACATGACACGGCCTTTAGCGCAAGAGATTGAAGAAAAGATGAAGCGCTATGACGTTATCTATAAAGAAGAGCGAGAAAAAGAACTATAATAAGTAGATGAACTTATACGACGCACTGGTTGCGCAAGCAACTCCAGTAGACGTAGAGCCTTCAGAAACTTCGTATTTTGCCCCATCTTCCGCAGGGCTCGATCCACGGCTATTTAGGGATGGAAAGTTAATCCCAGCAGTTAGATCGTCAATTTTAAGAATCTTACTTGAACACCTTCGCGTTCATTATTATAACCCTGAGGGTTATATTCATGCTTGGCTTGCTGGATCAGCTGTATCGTATCAATGGACTGCTGCTCGCAAACCAGCTGATTTAGATTGTTTAATTGGTATAAACTATTTAGCATTCCGCCAATCTAATCAAGAATACAAAGCATTAAGTGATAAACAGATAGCTGATATGTTTAATGAAGATTTTAGAACAGCCCTTCATCCTTATGTTGATAACTTTTTAGAGTCCTACGAACTTACTTTCTACGTAAATGTAAAGTCAGATATCATTTCAATTAAACCTTATGCTGCTTACTCGCTTACTAATGATGACTGGACAGTTCAACCAGAGATTCGCAGAGCACCAGTTAATAAGTTATGGGAACGTAAACTAGCCCAAGATACCTCAATGACTACAGAAATTCTTTCACGCTATTCAAAAGCATTAACCGCAATAGGCTCTGCTACTACTGACCACGCAAGACGAAACGCAGAGTCTGCGTTAAAGTTAGCTATTCAACAAGGTTCTGCTTTGTTTGAAGATATACACAGTGGTAGAAAAGCAGCGTTTAGCCCAGAGGGGCAAGGGTACTCAGATATTGCTAACTATCGTTGGCAAGCAGGCAAATCTGCTGGTACAGTTCAGGCCTTAAAGAAATTAAAAGATATATCTACGCGTAGTCGTAAGGAGTACGAACAATCTACTTATGGTATGGAGTTGCCAACAACTGATACTTTAATTAGACGTACTATGCTAGGAAAGTAATGTGTAGGGAGTGCGGTAACTGCTCACAAGAGCACACACGGACACTAGATGACGCAGTTGATGAGGCAGAAGCAAGTATTATTTAACTAGGTAGTTGGAGAATTAATTCGTGACATTTTTAATGTTTATAGACGGCGTACTTCGCACGCATACGCATACTCCTATCTATCAAGGCCTTGGTCTATATAGGTTACTTGCCGAAAACAATAGAGTGCTTTTAATATCTTCTAATAAAGAAGTAGACGACGTGTGGTTACGCCAACATAAGATCAATAAAATTGATGATCTAATTGGTCGTGATATCCCCTCAATGACAGATAACGCAGAGTTTCGTCAAGTTGAGTACTGCCGCGGTCAAGGGCCAGTTGAGATGGTTATAACTTCTAACCCAGTGTTGGCTAAAAACCTATTAGAAGTTGGAATCACAACAATGGTGTTTCTACAGCCATCTTACGTTAAAGAAGAATTTAGACCCGATAGCCGCGTAGGCCGCAAAAGCTGGGAAGATATATCTACAGAGATAGCCAACCAGCAAGACGCAATAAAAGAAGACCCACGCGTACAATGAAGCTAATATATCTAGGAGCAGAGGTTCCCAGCAACCGTACTCTATTAGAAACAACTTCAGCCACCCAGGTAGGCGTGAGCTTCTGGCGGCTGCGGGAGCGGGGCTTACCTAAAAACAAAGATTACCTATTAGATAACTATTTTAATGATGATTTTTCTATTTATGTGTACCCTGGCATCCCAAAAGGCACATCTCTGGGCCCAGACGAGCTCGCAGTTTTTGCCGCCGAATACGAAGACTTTATTGCTCATAACATAGACCGTTTAACTACTTTCAATGAGATTAGCGAAGTAGACCCCGCTTTTGTTGAGCTACAAAGAAAGACAGCTTGGTCGGAGGTGCCACCAGGCAAGTTCCAGCCAGTCTGGGATCCAGCTTCTGGATTAAAAGGCTTGAATCTAATGGTAGATACCTATTTAGATATAGCAATTCCTGGCTACGCCATTGAGGAAGAGACCCAGCTTGCCGTAGTTACTCGAACACATGTTCGAAACAATGGCACACGCTTTCATGCGATAGGCTGCGCTAAACCAGATAACCTACGCCAAGTAAGTATTGAATCGGCTAGCACTATGTCTTGGCTTAGCCCTATGATGCACGGAGAGACTATCGTATGGGATGGCATGAAATTGATGCGCTACCCAAAGCGTATGAAGGATCAAGCTAGGTCTAGGTATCGGAACGTATATATAAAGGCTGGGCTTGATATAGACAAGATTTTGGAAGACGACCCTAAGGAAGTCTGCCGATTAGCAGTGTGGTCATACGGCCAATTTGAACGAAAGGTGAACGGCGTGACTACTGATGAGGGCTTCTTATATGATAACAGCGATGAACTAGAAGTAGTATCAAACGCGGAAACACCCCTACCTGGTATTGATAACAAGGGGGTTGGGATGCGGAAACTTTTGCCCCGTGAACCTGAAGAAATGGGCAACCTTCCTGTGTTCGGCTACGAGATTTCTAGTACCGTAGACGAGAACGGGCTCATCCAAGATGTACAAACTGTACACTCTCAAAGCACCTCACTACGGTCATGTGACTCATGTTTTGTAGCAACCAACTGCCCTGCTTTTAAGCCTCAATCTGTATGCGCATTTAAGCTGCCCATCGAAGTTAAAACTAAAGATCAACTAAAGGCATTGATCAATTCAATTATAGAAATGCAGGGCCAACGCGTTGCTTTCATGCGTTTTGCTGAAGAAATGAGCGGTGGCTACGCTGATCCTAATGTTTCTCAGGAGATTGACCGCCTATTTAAATTGATCAAAACGACCAAAGAATTGGACGACTCACGTGAGTTTATTCGCATGACCGTAGAGCGACAAGGCTCCGCAGGTGTGCTAAGTTCCATCTTCGGAGACCGCGCAAACGTGCTCAAAGAGTTACCAAATGATGGGCTAAATGAGGAGCAGACTACGCAAATCATACGTGAAATCATAGAAGAAGAGTAGCCACTCTTATCATATAAGAGGCCTATAGCAGAGGTGGATAGCACCATACCTGCTGAACAGTTGTACCGCAAGCAAGTAAACTATAAAACCCTAAGCAGAACGGAAAACATATGCCATTATCGTTTCATTTAGCCGAAGACTTTGTCACAGGGTACAAGGAGAAGAAAGTGCCTTGGGGATATGTAGATGCTGGCGGGAACTCGGTTGGAGAGATTACCTTTCTCCGAACCTACTCACGTTTAAAGGCTGATGGGACTAAAGAGACTTGGGTTGATGTATGCGAGCGCGTTATCAACGGCATGTATTCTATTCAGAAAGACCACGCCAAGACTAACCGATTACCTTGGAACGACTCCAAGGCTCAATCTTCTGCTAAAGAGGCGTTTGACCGCTTGTTTAATCTTAAGTGGACACCGCCAGGCCGAGGACTATGGGTTATGGGCACGCCACTTGTAAATGAACAAAAGAACTCAGCCGCTCTTCAAAACTGCTCCTTTGTATCTACAGAATCCATGACCAAGATCAACCCAGCCAAACCATTTGCTTTTCTAATGGAAGCTTCAATGCTCGGAGTGGGCGTTGGCTTTGATGATAAGGGCGCAGACAAGGAATTTACTATTTATGAACCACAACCAGACACCGACCCGATCGTCATCCCAGATACCAGAGAAGGTTGGGTTGAATCAACTGCTACCCTTATCAATGCCTACCTCAAACCAGATAGCAAAGCTCCAGTATTTGATTACAAAGAAATCCGCCTTGCGGGCGAGCCAATCAAGACTTTCGGCGGAACAGCTGCGGGCCCAGAGCCTTTAATTCGTCTTCACAACTATGTGCGTTCTATATTTAAAAACCGTGCTGGAGAAAAACTAACCCGTAAAGATATTGCCGATCTTGGTAATCTAATTGGAGTTTGCGTAGTCTCAGGCAACGTCCGCCGCTCAGCTGAGCTGCTTATGGGCAGGCTAGATGACAAAGACTTTCTTAATCTGAAGAACGCTGAAGTTTACCCAGAACGCAACTCTTACGACCCGGCATCTCCCGGCTGGGCTTGGATGTCTAACAATTCTGTTGAAGTTAGCGTTGGTTCAGATTTAAGTAGCATTGTTGAGGGCATTGCTCTCAATGGTGAGCCTGGCGTTATCTGGATGGATGTAACTCGTAAGTACGGGCGCCTTGTTGACCCCGCTAATAACAAAGATTGGAGAGCTTCGGGCTACAACCCTTGCGCTGAGCAATCTCTTGAATCATTTGAGTGCTGTACTTTGGTTGAAACCTATTTGAATCGCCATGACTCTTTAGAAGATTTTAAGCGAACTCTTAAGTTTGCTTATCTCTACGCTAAGACTGTAACTCTTCTGCCTACTCACTGGGAAGAAACCAACGCGATCATGCAGCGTAATCGCCGTATTGGAACTTCTATCTCTGGTGTGGCTAACTTTGCTGACCGAGTAGGGCTTCCAACTCTCCGTGAGTGGATGGACGCTGGTTACAATGTTGTTCAGCAGTACGATAAGTCTTACTCTGAGTGGCTTGGTATCCGCGAATCTATTAAGACAACTACTGTAAAGCCTTCGGGAACTGTATCTATCTTGGCTGGAGAATCTCCTGGCGTACATTGGACTCCTGGTGGTCAATACTTCCTTCGTGCTATTAGATTTGGTAATGACGACCCTATGTTGCCTCTCTTCAAGGCTAGCGGCTACCGCGTAGAGCCAGCTTCAGAGTCGCCAACTTCTACTTCGGTGGTGTTCTTTCCAATTAAGTCTATGGCTCTCCGCTCAGAAAAAGATGTTTCTATATTTGAAAAGACCTCTCTCGCTGCTATGGCTCAACGCCATTGGTCTGACAACTCTGTTTCTGTGACGGTCTCTTTTGACGCGGTTAAGGAAAAAGATGCTGTTGGTACTGTGCTTCACATGTTTGACGGGCAATTAAAAACTGTTTCGTTCTTACCTATGGGCAATCATGTCTATCCGCAAATGCCATACACTCAAATGACACAAGAAGCCTACGACGATTACACGCTCTCTCTACTGCCTATTGACTTTACTGACGTATACGCAGGTATGGCTTCCGACGCTATTGGTGAGAAATACTGCTCTACTGACTTCTGCGAAGTACCTAAGCCGTAAATAAGAAAGCCCCCCGATTGGGGGGCTTTCTTAGTATCTAGGCGCAGATACGGCTCGTCAAGGGAAAGAGTCATGACCGTTCTTAGCATTAGAAAGGTTAAAGAGGTGCTTTAACGCCCTGATACGTTTCCATGTCCCGCATAGAAAACTAAGTTTTACGTCGTTCTTCTCTCAAAGCAACTTGAAGGATTTTAACCTTCTTCGTTAAATAAATGTTCTCTCTCCACATGAGTGCCATTACGGCTAGTGAACTAATAAGAGCAATAATAATTCCTATTATAGTAAAAGTGTCAATCGTCATCATTATCATCATCGTCCCACTCTGGAATTACACTTGGAAATGGGTTGCCCCAATCTGGATTTGGAATAATAGGCTCTGTAAAACTCATTACGCGTCTCTCTTGTATCCGAGTTGACCTACCCATGCTAAAGGCTTGCCTTTAGCGTCTAAGTTCTGCGTTGTAGCCACTAACTTTAACGATTTGCGTGGCGTTAGTTCTTGTACCTTTTCTTTGATCCAACGCTTCGCTGCGGAAGCGTTTGACCACGCTGCGGTAAGGGTTTCGATAGGAATATCCATACCCTCATCAGTAATTCTAATAGTGGTTAGCCATGCGCCACCCTTTGCTGAGTTCTTAATTGTTTCTGCGTAAAATACTACGTTTACCTTTTTAGTCATTGTATTCCTTCTCGTTAGATACCCAAAAATAGGGCATAGTTTCATCTACATCAGGGAAGTGTTCTCGATAGTGTTCGGGAAACTTCCTTACTAAGTTTGCTTGGTGAGAGGTATGAAGTCTCATATCCCCTAACCACGCAGGTATTACTATTTGCTCGACGGGAAACTTATTATATAGGTTATCAACAAAACCTCTATTGCGCCACTCGCCACAAACTATTCGCCCGTACTCGTAGAGCGCAGGTTCATACTCTCTCCACATAAGAACGGCAGGGTGGTTGCGCCACCCTTTAGTCTCTCCGCGCAAGACTTTCATAATCTGATAAGCCTCTACGCGTTGCTTGCCTAGCCTTTTATTGTCTAAGACTAGCGCGGTCTCTCTAAAGTCGGGAAGGGGCAGGAAGGTTTGAATTGGTGATCTCCTCACAATTTTTACATAATTTAACTTCGGGCTTCCACATAATTACCCCTGCCCCACACTTATCGCAAGGTTTAATGGGTTTCACTTTTACTCCCACGGGTGAGTATTGCGATAGGCGTTTGCCATATCTACAACCTCTTTAATAGTTTCCAGGCACTCCTCATCTGTCCAATCCTCTCCGTCCACGCCAGCAATATCTATTACTAAGCCTAGTGCTTTGCCGTTTAATTGGTCAATGCTTTCAATATAAGAGTTAAAGGCGTGGGTGCTATCTATAATTTCAAGTATCTCTGCTTTAGTATTTCTCATTTACTTGTACCAACTAATCTCTCCATGAGTTTCACAATCAAACTCAATCATAGACTCCTCACCCTCACCTACATTAGTTCCGCAATTAGGGCAAGAGCCTTCGGTTACATAATGGGGCTTAGTCCAACCGCACACTTCCGTACAATCGCACCATGCTTTAATCATGCTCTAAACCTTTCTCTTGACAATCACTACAACACTCTACGCAAAGTTCTGCCATATCGCAAAGGCTATTTACATATTGCTCGCAGACTTCGCATTGACTTAACCCGTATGGCGCGCTCATGATACTCCGTCCATTTCTCTCACGGTAGGGAGTTTCTCAACGGATACCCACTTACACGTCTCTCCGTCGTACACATCATTAGTCAAATTAACTATGGCTTTATACCACTCATCATCAACTACTAAGGTTATCTTTCTCATTATTCATCTCCCTTGTCACACTCATGCGGTCTGCCCCACGCAGTAACTTCGTAAAGGTCTCCGCACCACGGACACATTGACTTGCTCATCTCTCTACCAACTACTCTGATAACTAAAGTCCCAGCCTTCAGGTACGGTGATTAGTAGCGTATTGAGTAGCGTAATCGTATTGCTTAAATACTCGTAGTAATACTCGTCGTAGTTAGTATCGCCGAAAAAGAACCCCGAAGCCGTAGGCAAAAACTCATCTGCCATATCTTTGTTATTTTTCTCAGCCATTACGGATACACATAAGTCTCTCAGTTCAATAAGATGATTACGCGATACGAAAGACTTACGGCAATCGTCCTCACCACCTTGGCAATTCTGAACGAACCAGTTATGGATAGCATTAGCCTTGCGCCAATATCCTATTTGAATATCAACGGTAGCACTACCAAACTCAGTTTGAGGAAAGTCCTCTGCGCCTATTGTTTTCACAATCTCTGCGTATCGAGCAGGGCTATCTTTCTCAAATAGGTCGCTCTTGCTTACATACTTCGTTGCGTATAAATACATATCTAATCCCATATTACTTCTCTTTCTATTTGTAGTAGTAGTTTGTTTAATTGTAAGACCCTAGCGCACAAGGTTGAACTATGCGTCGCAATCGTCACTTCTTACCGCTAGGGCTTACAACTATCGGCACACGGAAGGTGTCGGCACTCCATTATTGTTGGGCTACTATTGCTTCGCCCTCACCGCTTCCCACTCCACGGTCGTTGGTGCTTCCCCCTACCCAATCTATATGGGCGTGAGTGTTCTCCGTATCCAATTTAGTACCTAATCTGCTTAGCGCAACGTCACGCGTTCGCCTATATATTGGCAACTCTATTAAGGGGCACTTTTACGTTGTATATTGTGCGTTACCGCACGACGACAACCCCGCCAACGACTACTTCTGTGATACCTATTCCACGCGCAACAGGCGAGAACTCGGTATTTTTCGACTACCTAAGCAGATTAGGAATTACATAAGATAAGGCTAGGCACAATGCCCTAGTGGTACTCCGTCGTGGAAGTTATAGGGTCTAAAAATAGTCGCTCTATAACAACGCCTAGACTCTGACATAGTAGGGTTAGCATTACCCTAGCCTTATCTAATTCTCTCTATTTAATTGTAGGCACACTTCCTAGTAAGGAAGGCTCTCTCGTTCTTTCTCTACATCACTAATTGGGATAAGTTCAATCTTGTAACTAAGCCCAACGTCTTGAAACTCGTTCTCGATCTCGTACTCGGCGTACTCCAGCACTTTATCTACGGTAGTGTTATCGGGCACTTCCCAAATACGTATCTCATCTTTTACATCAACGCTAATCCTAACGGCTAAGTGCTTCATTGGGATACCTCTCATCATAGTAGTTAAGAAACCTTAATCCTAAGTGTAAGCGTTTGTTTAATCGCTCGTCTAAAGGTTTAACGTTTTCTTCGTCGTATGGTAGCCAACCCATATTTTTATCATAGACAGTATTTTTTCCAAACTTGGCTTGCTCAGTATCGGCACTCCAATCCCAACGCTTTTTATCCGTATCGTATTCCACAACGTAGTGGTACGTAGCCATTATTCTCTCGCTCTCTTTGCTAGGTTGTGTGTAGTTCCTATTAGAATTGTTAAGCGTTAGGTACTTCGTTGGGCGTATCTGTAATATAAGTCGTGTAGTCGAATACCGTCTGTATCATGCTTAGCATATTTGTTACATCAACCCCTAACCCTTCTAGGCGTTCACACTCGTCAATCATACGTATAAGCGTAGTTTTGATAGCGAGCGTGTAGTTCATGCGATTAAGTTGCCCTATCGCACCCTGTAACGCGTTGATTAGTTCTGCGTGGTCATTGTTTGTTGTGGTCATGGCTTACGCCACCTTCCTTCCGTCTAGTGTGTTCTTGATAATCTCGTTGGCTAGTGCTAGTGAGTGCTTAGGCTCAGATACCGACTTAAAGATATGCGCCCCGTGAGTAAGTTGGGTTAAGTATTGTTTTGCGCCTTCCTCACCGCTACGGGCACGTACCATTAAGTCTTTAACTTCATCACTATCGTTAGATAGAAACACTACGCAGGTTAGCACCCCTGCTTCTTTCATGCGCTTAATGACCGCGTTACACTCGTCATTTTTCTCCCATTGACCGTCGGTAATAGCAAAGAATAACTTGTTAGGCTTACTGCTCGCCTTTAACGTGCGCTCGGCTTCTATGAGTGCGCGATACGGGTTAGTCCACCCGTTATTAGATATTGAACGATAAGCGTTAGGCTTAGCCTTCTCATTGTTCTCATATACGATCTTGCTCTCAGAGTTGAAAGAATACACGCTAACGCTACCGTTAATACTTTCGATACCGCGCTTGATAATCCATGCTTGCTCGCACACGATCTCCATAAGCCCGTACATTGAACCCGAACTATCTAGTAGAATCGTCGCTTCAATATCGGTATTATCGTTGCCCGTATCCCATACGTCAAAGGCTTCACCGATAGCATTAACGTCGGGGTTCATAGTGCGAGAGATATTTAACTTACCGCTAGGCAGGAAGCGTTCCCACGCAGGGTCATTGTTACGCACGATACGCTCTAACTCACGCCCAAACTTACGGGCGTACGCTTTTGCTTGCTCGCTAGGCGTAGTCTCATTAGGCGTAACTTTAGATAACTTAGTGCGTGTATCAGTATTGCCTAAGATAGCCTTACGGGTATCGTTGATCTCACGTGCGATACGCTTATCTTTCTTAATATCTTTTACGCGCTTCTCTAGTTGATCTTGTATTTCTTGTTCCTCAGCCGTAAGGTTACGGGTCGCGCCGTCGTAATCCTCAGACTCGACAATTCCACCTTCGCCTTTTCCGTTGCCGAAGGTATCCTTCTTAGGTTGATCTAGGGTCTCGGTATCCCCGTCGCGTGAGCGTTCTTGTAGTGAGGTCTGCTCTTTACCCGAAGCAGGGCGACCCTTATCAGGTAGAGGGCGACTACCGTGACCGTGACCGCCACCCCACCTAGGCTCGGTCTCCTCATCATCATTTCCTATTAGATTAGTTAGTTGCGCGACTAACTCTTTAGCGCGACCGAAGTCGGTCGGGAAGGCTAACGTGCGATACTCATGGACAATAGCGTGAACTTCTTGCGCTAAGGCTAGTCCATGCTCAGCGATAAACTTATCGGCAATAATTTGCCGTACGGCTATCGGTAAATACTTACGCCCCGTAGTAGTTAAGAAAGCGTTGCCCCATTGGCTAGGGTGATCACGTAATACGTAATCATTAGTCATGGCTTCAAGCGTAATCGTAGTGGTCGGGTATTTAGTGGTTAGCAACCGTTCAATACGCCCTTCCTCTAATACGTTGAAGGCTCGCTTCATATTGTTACTTGTGACGTATTGCCCTAGCGCGCTACCTACGCGTGGCGTAAATAATACGTGCGCTAACTCATGGTAATTAACCCCGTTAAGTCCGATAATAGTATCGTCTGATACGTTGTTGATAAACTTACCGTTGAACACAATATCCTTACCGTCGGTCATGGAAGGCTCGGTCATTTCTTTTGAGTGAGCAATAGTTACGGCAATATCGCTATCGCCAGTAATAATCCTATCGGCACGTTGATATACCGCACCGACCGAATCTAGTCGGTTCATCTCGTCGGTAACTTCCCCTAGCAGATCATCACGGGTAAAGCCTTCGTCATTGGTATAGTAATAATCACCTTCGGGAGTGTGGTGAAGCGTGGTAAAACTATTGTTAAAGTCCTCAAAGTAATCGTTGGACTTCTTAATTTGACGGATACTTGCCATTAGTTAAGCACCTCATAAGTCTCGGTCTCGAATAGGGAAGTGTTAAGCGATAAGCCTAGTTCATTAGCGATATTAAACTTGTGTGTCTCACACGCTAGTCTTACGCCACCGCGTTCCTCTTTCTCGAAGCCATTGACGTAGCAGGTAATCGCAAAGTCAATACCAAAGTGCTTAGAGTTAGAGATAAAGTCCACTAGCCCACGTGTTGAGATAGGCGTAGTAATTTCCTCAGTATCGTATTGAGCGCGTAATTGGTAAGCAAGGTCGAGCAACGCCTTATTCTTGATTACCTTTAGTTCAATAGCCTTATCGTAGTTAAACTCTAACTTGATACCGAAGCGGTCATTGAAGGCTTGATTAAGTGCTTGTGTGCCCTTATAGCCTAAGTTCATGTCGGCTACGATTAGCAGATCAGGGTGAGCCTTGATTACTTCGCCACCATTTTCTAGTAATTGGATCTCACGTCGGTAATCGAGTAGCGAGAATAGTACGGTTGATACGCGTACTGGCAGGAAGTTCACTTCGTTCAATAGTAGTACGCCACCATGACGGACTAATTGTGTAACCGCACCGTCTTGCCATTGGTAGCCGTTACCGTCTGATCGTGGAATCCACCGACCGAATAATTGAGAGGGGTCAATACCGTTATTGCTTGATACGTTGAAGTAGCGTAAGCCTCTTGCGCTTGCGTAACTCTGAACGGAGATAGTCTTACCCGACCCTGCGCCACCTTCGATTAACACGTTGATAGCGTTATCGCGAGCGTGGTCATAGATCGCGTAATCTTGAACGCCGTCTATATGACGATTAACGTATTGCTTAGCCCACTTAGAGTCGGGTACGCTGATCATGGCTAGGCTTAGTGCTTCTACTTGCTCATTGAGCGCGGTCTTAATATCCTCATAAGCCTTGTATTCAATAGGCATATCCTCATAAGCCTTATACTCGACAGGCTCGATAGGCTCAGAGGGCGCGGTTTGCGCGGTTTCTGTAACGTCACCGATAGATAGAGGGGAGATTACAACGCCGTTAGTCCTACGCTTGTCGGTAAGGTAATCGGCTAGATCAGGGTCTCCATATACTAGGCGACCGATAAGGTTATTAACTACTTCCTTGTGCGCGGTAGGCGCGGTTGTAGGGGTGGCACTTTCATTGGCATATAGGGCTTTAACGGCGATATTAGTGACTAAGCCTAGTTCAACCATAGCAATATCACGGTCATTGAGAACAACGGCTACTGGCTCGTTGTAGATAAGGCTATCGGTATCAACGTGGCTAACCTTAGTCCATACCTGCCCACGACCCTTCGAGCCGTTGGAGATACGGTGGTAGCATTGAACTTCATCTTTATACCCGAAAAGCAGGGTTTGGTTGTAGGCAGGAAGCCCGTCGAGATCGGGGGCGGTACTTTCTACGAGTAGGGCGATTGACATTAGTTACCTTTCATAGGTTGGTTGTGGTAGGTAAAGCGTGGTAATAGGTCTAGTGCTAATTGAACCCGTGAGGCTTCATAGGCATTAGTAGGCTTAACGAGTAAGGCAAATGCGCTTAGCGCGTTATGGACAAGGTCGGACTCATCATCAGTAAGGGCTACGTGTGGCATTGGACTTCCTTTCGTTATGCGTATTCAAGGGCATAATCTAATAGTAAGCAACTCAGGCTCACGCTCAGCAAGATGAACAATAGATGAACAATATCTCTTACCATATAACTCTCCGCTAACCCTAGCCGAATATCTGGTCGTACGACCGATAAGGCTATTGCTCTCTTTGGCAGTAGCCTTTTTGCCTATCACGACCCCTGCGCCATTGTCAATAGCGCGCTTGTGTGATACGCCTCACTCTCTCGGCTCTCTCGCTCTCTCAGCAGAAGTTCATCTGCTGTTCATCTCTCACTCGGCGTGTCGGTTTGACACGCATGTTTGTGTCGGATAGACAATCGAAGATTGTGTTATCCGACAATTGAATATGCTTTTAGCATATTCAATTGAAATCGCTATTATTCTAATAGCGATTTGCTTGTTAGGTTCGGGTGGGTGGGTTCGCCACAAACAATCCCGCGCTCGGGCGTGTCGCGCACGAGCGATAAGGCTAGGCGGTGGGGGGAAGCCCACCGCCTTTCCTCTATTCGTCTATTTCATCTAGGGCTTCCATTAACTTAGCACCAATGTCTGCGTTCATGCGCTCACGCAGACCTGATATGTCAAAGCCGTTGGATACGGCGTGGACAATCTTACCGCTGATCTCCATAAGGCTAGGCACTTCGAGACCGTGTTCCTGCGCTAATTGAAGGGCTAACACGCCTAATGCTATTGCGCGCTCACCTTGTTCCCATATTGCTTGTATTTGGATAGCGGTAGCCAAAGCGTCTAAGTCGGCTTGACCGAAGTTACCGTTGTCGCTTGCTTGTTTAGCCGTGTGGATAATCTTATTGCTCAGTACGAAGGCGAACTTATCGTTCTCGTTAGCCTTATAGAGCAAAGCGTCGCGTACGACTAGGTCACTAAAGGTTTCTTTAGGGGCTGATAGTGATAGTCCGTCAAAAACCTCATACTGGATAAAGCCGTCTCCGTCACCGTCGGGCATAACCTCATCTTGGTGATCGAATACGTGGATAAAGTCGCGCTCTACTTCGGCGACTATTGTGTCAAACATTTCTCGCTTGGTACTCATTTGGGTGCTTCTTTCTAGTAGTAGTGGTGGACTAAGCCTTATCGGCAACTAGGCTTAGTCCATTGTTAGGGGGTTAGGGGTTACACGTAGCCCTGCCGACCCCGATAACCTTATTGTTCCTCGGCTCTAAAGTCTAGTGAGTCGCGGTATTCGGATAGTTCGTGTTCAACGCCTACTAATTCGTGTTCGTATTCGTTACAACTTCCGTCACGGAAGGTTAGGGTAACGTTAGCGTTGTATAGGTGGAACTCGTCATTTATAGATTCGATAGCCTGATCCTCGTCGTCGGCTTCGACTTCCTCGATCTCAGCGATAAGATCACCGTCAAGTGTTACATAGACGGTATATAGGCGCGTACTAAGGTTAGCGTGCGCCCATAGGAAGGTAGAACGTAGGCGATCATAGAACGCTTGGGCATACTCGACGGATAGTTCTCCCTCTTTAATGCCTTCTCTTAACGCTTCTACTAATGCCTCAGCGATAGTGTAACTGCTGTGATCAACCGCCCGCTGGGTGCGAAGGTCAATATCTTTATATGCTTCGGTTAATGCCTTGCTGGTGGCTTCCGCCACTTCCTCTGCTGTATAAAACAGCGGTTCTTGTGTGTATTCCATATATCGTGCTTTCTCTTGTGTGGCTCTCCCTAGTGATTACCACTAGCCGTATCTAACCACACTCTTTCTCTCAATCTCTTATTTCTAGGTGAACAATGAGTGAACAATGGGTGAACAATGTTTGTGTCGGGCTTACTTGCTAAATTATTACTTTAGTAATAATTTAAAAAACTAGCAGGCTAGTTTTTTAGCAAGTAAGCCCGACACAAACATTTGGGCAATAAAATTAGCCCCCTGTCGGCTGACAGAGGGCTAATCTTAGGGAATGACGGCTATTACGTGGCTCGGTTACCCTATCAGCGGAGTAGTCCAAATACTCCGCTAATCCTATTTCTTGAGTGTTGCCCGTAAACGCTGTATGCGCTTCGCAACGGCTGAGTTATTAATTTTGAGTGCGTCTGCTATGTCCTCAATTTTCAAGCCCGTTTTATAGGCTTGGTACGTAAGTGCGTCGAGTTCTAGTTTAAGTTCATCTAGGAAGTCGCTGGACTCGCGTAGTTTGATCATAAGTTCTGCCCGACGGGCTTCGCCTATTTTAGGTCGCTTAGCATATACTCGCTTAACCTTAGCGGGCTGTGCTGTACGCAGACGCTCTTTTAACGCTTCTAAGTCTGTGTGTGCCATTTATATCACCCCCTCTACCATGTAATAGCCTTGGTCAGTTCTTGACCTGTGCTTATTAAACACTACTCTCGCTCTCTACCTTCCCAATTTAGATGAACTCTCAGTGAACAACAGATGAACAATGTTTGTG
>Ga0164292_10001161_pt1 | contig 21155 bp, 17 predicted proteins | sample GEODES117metaG_FD_111486 | JGI IMG/M metagenome (GOLD analysis project Ga0164292, IMG submission 111486) | Eutrophic lake water microbial communities from Lake Mendota, Wisconsin, USA - GEODES117 metaG | ecosystem: Environmental > Aquatic > Freshwater > Lake | place: USA: Lake Mendota...
AGTCGCTGCGCCATGCGTCCCCGGCGACCAGCAGGGTGTCGAGCCCGGCCTCGGCCATGGCGTCGCGAAGTCGAGCGGCCCGTTGGTTTTGAATTGCGGCACTCATGCGGATTCCTTCACATTCACGGCGACGCCGTAGTCACGCGCCACGCTTTCGGCAGACACGTAACCCTCTGCCAAGTCTTTGCGGATGCTCTGAGGATTGCGCCGTGCGGGGTCGCCGTAACCACCACCCCCTGCGGTCCAGAAGCTCACGGCGTCACCCGCAGCCACGGCGATGTTGGTTTCCTTCTTCACATAACGCTGCTCGCCGCCGGCGCTTTGGATCAGCGCCAGGTTTCCCTGCCCCGGCTTGCCGCCTTCCATGCCCCAAGGCGGCTCGAAGGTGCGCTCCAGGTTGACGTTGATCGTGCTTTTGCCCAGCGCCCGGTAGCGCATTTCCAGGCCCAGCCCACCGCGGAACTCGCCGGCGCCGCCACTGTCCTCGCGCAGTTGGAGGCACTCGATGAGGAAGGGGTAATGGATCTCCTGCAGCTCCACCGGCGTGTTGCGCACGTCGCCCTGGCAGATCGACACCGAGCACGACGCCCCGTCCTGCGTAGACCGGCCGCCCCAGCCGCCACCGTAAATGTTGATCAGCACATAACGCGCGCCGGTGTCCTCGCGCACGCCGTAGAACGAGAAGCCCCCCATGTCACCCTTGTGCGCGGCCGGTACGAAGCCCGGCAGGGCCGGCGCCAGCGCCCGCAGGATGGTGTCGATGACCGTGGGCAGCGCCACGCTCCACTGGCCCAGCGCCGCACCCTTGCGCGCGTTGACCATGGTGCCCTCAGGCGAGATCAGCTTGAGCGAGCGAAAGCACCCTTCGTTGACCGGAGCCTGCGGCATGGTCAGGCACTTGAACGCCACACGCGCCGCCGACAGGCCGCCCGAGAAGCCGGAATTGAGCGGGCTGTTGACCTGCGGCTGCATCTCGGAAAAGTCGATGGTCAGATCTGAGCCTTTCACCTCGACGGTCACCTTCACGCGCAGCGGCACGTCCAGCCGGCGGCCGTCGCTGTCGAGCCAGCTTTCGGCGCTGTAACGGCCATCGGGGATCTTCTCGATCACGGCACGCGCTTCGTTCTCGGCCTGGTCCCAGGAGGCCTTGATGCAGTCATTGACAGACTGCACGGAAAACCGCGACAGCAGTTCCGTCATCCGGCGCTCGCCGATGTGGCAGGCCGCAATCTGCGCCCGCAGGTCACCCAGCGACGACTCGGGGAAGCGGATGTTGTCGGTGATCATCTGCCAAACACCCTCGTTGCGCTTGCCGGCTTCGAAGACCTTGACGGAACGCATCTGTAGGCCTTCGTGGTAAATCTCGTAGGTCTGCGAGTTACCGAAGCCGGTGCGCATGCCACCCACGTCGACCCAATGCGCGCGGTTGGCGGCAAAGGCCACCACCTTGCCCTGATGGAAACACGGCGTGTAGACGACCACGTTGTTCAGGTGCTGGCCGCACACGCCACCGTGGTTCATGATGATCACGTCGCCGGGCGAAAAGCCGTCCAGCCCGTAGCGGTCGATGCCGTCCTTCACCGCAATGCCAAGATCGGCCAAGAAGATCGGCAGGCCGCCGGTGTTCTGGCAAATCATCAGGCCGTCGGTATCAATGAGGCCGCAGCAGAAGTCGCGCACCTCGTAAATCATCATGTTGTAGGCCGACTTGCAAAGCGCCAGGGCCATCTCGTCGGCATAGGCGATCAGCGAATTGGTCACCACCTCTTGTGTGATCGGGTTGACCTTGGGCTTGGCGGGTTGGATGGCCGTCGTCTCCGCTTGGGTGGTAGCGTTCACTGGGCTTCTCCCTTTGACAGTTGAATGGATATGACGAGGTGGCCGTGTTCGGTCACACGCGCAACGTCGCCCGGAAAGACCACCGTGGTCGAGTTCGACTCCTCGATGATGGCCGGGCCCTCCACGCTAAAGCCAGGCGGCAAACACGGACGCCACAGGATGCGTGTATCCAGGGGATGCGCGGCGTCCTCGAAGATCACGGGGCGGCGTTGCTCGGGACGCGGGTCCTCGGGCACGAAGGGCAGTGCCAGGAACTGCTCGACGCTGTCACCTCCGCGCGGCACCGTCACAGTCAGCCGAAGGTTGGCCACTTCGATCGTCTCGCCTGAGGCGGCATGGCCGTAACGCATGTCGTGCAGCGCGTGGAAGGTGTCGGTCACCCCCGCATCGGCATTGACCAGGGCATCGACCGAGGTCAGTGGCACGGGGATGGTGTGCTCCTGACCGCGATAACGCAGGTCGGCGCCGAACTCGAAGACCGCCAGGGCCGGGTCCAGGCCATCGGCAGCCAGCCGCTGCTGCGCGGCGGCGTGCAGTTCGTCGAAACCGGCGCGCACGCGGGTGGCATCGAGCCGGCCCAAAATCCCGACCAGCGTGCGCACGGCATCGTGTCGCCACGGCGCCAGCAGCATGCCCAGCGCCGAGAAGTTGCCCGGCAGCTTGGGGATGACCAGCGTGGGAATGTAGATCTCCCGGCACAGGGCCGCAGCGTGCACCGGGCCGGCACCTCCGAAGGCGATCATGGCCGCGTCGCGCGGGTCCACGCCCTTGCGCACCGACACCGCTCGCACGGCCAGCGCCATCGCGGAATCGGCGATGCGCACCACACCCATCGCCGCTTCGTCGCTGGACAGACCGATCGGGTCGCCGATGCGGCTGGCCATCGCATGGCGGGCGCCTTCGAGGTTGAGTGCCATGCCGCCCCCCAGGAAGCGGCTGGGGTTCAACCTGCCCAGAATCAGATTGGCATCGGTGATGGTCGGCTCCGTGCCGCCGCCGCCGTAACAAACCGGGCCGGGGTCCGAACCCGCGCTTTGCGGGCCCACGTGCACGCCGCCCGAGCCGTCGCGCCAGGCAATACTGCCGCCGCCGGTGCCCACTTCGACGATCGCCACCACAGGCAGCTGCATCGGTTGGCCGGTGGCATAACCGCCGATGTAGTAGCCCTCTTCGATGCCAGGCACGCCGTCGGTGATCAGCGTGGCTTTGGCCGTGGTGCCGCCCATGTCGAAACCAATGGCCTGGCGGATACCGAGCAACTTGGCGACAGACCCGGCGCCGATCATGCCGGCCACCGGGCCCGACTCCATCATCGAGACCGGCTCAACCGCCGCATGGGTCAGCGACATGCTGCCGCCGTTGGAACGCACGATGTGGATAGCGCCATCGAAGCCGTTCTCACCCATGTGGGTCTCTAGCGTTTTCAGGTACTTGGCTACGCGCGGCCCCACATAGGCATTGAGCACGGTGGTGGAGGTGCGCTCGTATTCGCGGAATTCGCGCAGGATCTCGTGCGAGAGCGTCACAAACAGGTCGGGGCACATCTCGCGCAGGATCTTGCCGGCCGCGGCTTCGTGCGCCGGGTTGGCATACGAGTGCAAGAAGCACACCGCGATCGCGCTGATGCCCTCCGCGAGCACCTTGCGGCCCACGGCGCGCACGGACGCTTCATCGAGCGGAGTCAGCACCTCACCCCGTGCGTCGAGCCGCTCCCGCGCCTCAAATCGCAGATGGCGCGGCACCAGCGGCTCTGCGCGCTGAAAGCCGATGTCGAAGGCATCGGGCCGGTTTCCGCGCGCAATCTCGTAGACGTCGCGAAAACCCTCGGTGGTGAGAAGCGCCGTCTTGTCGCCCTTGCGCTCGAGCACTGTGTTGATCGCGATCGTCGTGCCATGCAGAAATTCGTCGAGATCCTGCAGGCGGGTATTGGCGAGTTCCAGCGCCTTGGCCACGCCCAGCGTCGGATTGGCCGGTGTGGTGAGCGTTTTGGAGATGATCAGCGTGCCATCACGGTAACCAACCAGATCGGTGAATGTGCCGCCGATGTCGACGCCGATGGAATTCATGTGGGACTCTTTCTGCCTGCTTTACTGGGGGTCGAGCCGGATGCCCGAACGCTCGATGAGCGTCTTGTATTTCGTCGATTCGGCACGCATGAAGGCGGCCGTTTCGGTGGGGCCGTACCCCAGCGGTACTTGGCCCATATCCACCAGCTTGCGCTTGATCTCCGGGTCGGCCATGAGTTGGCGGATCTCGGTGCTCACTCGGTTGATCACGGCCGGGTCCGTTCCCTTGGGGGCGGACAGCACCCACCAGTTGCCGAACAACAGCTCCGGGAAGCCAGCCTCGGCCGCTGTCGGTACATCAGGCAGTTCCGGGATGCGCTGCCTGGACAACACGGCCAGCGGGCGCAGCTTGCCGGCTTTCACCTGCGCTCCCACCGCCAAGAGGGTCGGGAATGCCATTTGCACTTCGTTGGCCAACATGGATTGCGTCATCGGGGCTGTGCCGCGGAAGCTGATGTGCTCCACCGCATTGCCATGCATCAGAGAAAACGAGGCGCCCGCCAGATGAGACGGCGAACCGGCACCGGGAGAACCGTAGTTGAACCGACTGCCGTTGGCGCGTACCTGGTCGGACAGTTGCTTGAGCGAGGTGGCAGTCACCCCCGGTGAGACCACCGCCAACAGTGGCGCGTCTGCGAGGGCGACCACCGGGTCGAGCTGGGCCAGGGGGTCGTAGCCCAGTTTGAACAGGTGTTGGTTGACCGAGTAGTTGCCGGTGGGTGCCAGCAAAAAGGTGTGGCCGTCGGGCGCCGCACGCACCACATCGCCGGTGCCGATATTTCCCCCTGCGCCGGCCTTGTTCTCGATGAAGAAGGACTGCTTGAACCGCTGCTCCAGACCTTGCTCGAGCAGCCTGAAAATGGCGTCACCGACACCGCCGCCCGCGTAGGGATAGACGATCCGGATCGTCTTGCTGGGCCATGCCTGTGCCAGGGTGCTCCCAGTTGCAGCAGCCATGCCCGCTGCGATGGCGACGCGGCTCACTTGTCGGCGGGTCATCGTGTTTGATGTAGTCATATGTCTCCTGCTGTTGGATTGCCTGGGAGCATTGGAGCGCGATGCGGCGCTGCAGGCAACGGGTCCGGTGGTTATGGGTGCGTAGTAAAATGACTATGGGTTCGGTACAAGGGGAATGGTGATGCTGCATGCCACGCCGCGAAGGCTGGCGGTGTTCGTTGCGGTCGTGGACAACGCTGGCTTCAGCGCAGCTGCTTCGGCGCTGAATGTTTCGCAACCGTCGGTCAGCGCCCATATCCGCGCGCTAGAGAAAAGCGTGCGTGGGCCACTTTTTGAGCGCGTGCCTGGCAGGGCCCCTCGTCTCACGGACTCCGGGCGAACACTTTATGCTTATGCCCTCGATACTTTGGAGAGAGCAGAGAACCTGTCCACCCAGTTGGGCCAGGCGACCACCCGACTGCGGTTTGCGTCTCAGCGTTCTGCCACCAGCGTCCTTCGAAAGCCGCTGGAGGCCTTCTCAGCAAGTTATCCGCATGTCGAGCTGATCGCGCATACCGGCACATTCGAAGAAGTGCAGGCCCTCTTCAAGAGTGGCGCCGTGGACCTGAGTTTCGTTCTGAGCAACGGCGAGGTGCCTGATCTGCCGACCGAGCCGCTGGGCTGGTACCGCCTTGCCTTCATCGCCAAGCCGGACCACCCCCTGGCTGACCAAACGCGAATTTCGCCGGAGGCACTTGCGCAGCACCCCTTTGTGGCGGCCTACCGCAATTCGTATTTCGGGCGCACGGTGGCCAGCATGCTGCGGGCCGCGGGTGTCCCTCCCTTGACGATCCGTTCTCAGGCCCAGGAAACAACGATGTTGCGCGAGATGGTGCTGGCCGGCATGGGCATCAGCGTGATGATGCTGCGCAGCGCGCAATCCGATCTGGCCGCTGGGACGATGGTCGAACTGGATGTTGAAATCGACCCGATGTACTTGCAACTTCGCTATGCAAAAAACCTGCGAGGCAATCCGCCGGAGATCGACAGCCTAGTTGCCATGGTGCGGCTTTCTGAGGGGCAAACTGCGTAAGGCTCACTATGGGCGATGGTGCGCCATGTCCAACATGACCCAGAAAAAGGGCCTCCAAAGGAGGCCCTTTTCACTGCCACAAGCAGAGCGGATCAGAGCGGCGTCTTCTTGCCGTCCTTGTAGACGTACAGCGTAGAGGCCGGGTTCTTGACTTCGCCATTGGCCTCGAAGGCGATGGTGGCGGTGACGCCCTTGAAGTTGCTCTTCTTGAGCTCAGGGATGTACTTCTTGGGGTCGATGGAGTTGGCCCGCTTCATGGCGTCGACCAGCACGAAGGTCGCGTCGTAGGTGTAGGGGCTGTAGACCTGGAACTGACCCGGGTACTTCTCGTCGTAGCGCTTCTTCCAGGCTGTGCCGCCAGGCATCTTGGCCAGCGAGGCACCGCCCTCGGCGCAGACCACGTTCTCCAGAGTCTTGGCGCCGGCAGCTAGCTTGGCGATCTCGGCGGTGCAGATGCCGTCGCCGCCAAAGTACTTCACTTTGCCCATGCCCAGTTGCTCCATCTGGCGCAGCATCGGGCCGGCTTGCGGGTCCATGCCACCATAGAAGACGCTGTCGGGGGCCTTGGCCTTGATGGCGGTCAGGATGGCCATGAAGTCGGTGGCCTTGTCGTTGGTGAACTGCTCGTCAACGATCTGCATGCCGTTGGCCTTGGCCACGCGCTTGAACACCTCGGCCACGCCCTGTCCGTAGGCCGTGCGGTCGTCGATAACGGCAACCTTCTTGAGCTTGAGGGTCTTGGCAGCGTAATTGGCCAGGGCAGCGCCGAGCGCGTCATCGTTGGCGATGATGCGGAAGGTGGTGTCGTACTTGGGCTTGGTCAGGTTGGGGTTGGTCGCCGCGCCTGTGACATGGGGAATACCGCAGTCGTTGTAGACCTTGGAGGCTGGAATGGTGGTGCCGGAGTTGAGGTGGCCCACCACGCCTGCAACCTTGGCGTCGCACAGCTTTTGTGCGGCAGCCGTGCCTTGTTTCGGGTCGGCGGCGTCGTCTTCGGCCTGAATTTCGAATCGGACTTTCTTGCCGCCGATGGTGATGTTCTGCGCGTTGAGGTCTTCAAGCGCCATGCGCACGCCGTTCTCGTTGTCCTTGCCGTAGTGGGCCTGGGCACCGGAGACCGGGGCGACGTGGCCGATCTTGACGACCTGCACGTCCTGGGCGGACGCAAAACCACCGAAGGCCAGGGCCAGTGCGGTGACGGAGAGTTTTAGCTGGTGGTTCATAGGGATAAAGACTCCATGTTGCTCTTGAGAAATGGATGAAATCATGTCACGACCTTCACCCGCGAACCATAGCGCAAATTTCAGGCAGGGGTGAGGCCCACAAACGAGTGAAGCCCCGGGATTTTCCCGAGGCAGCACCTCCGCTCGCAGCAGCTCCAGGCAAGCCCAAGTCAGCTAGCCAGGACGTCGTGCTTCTCGACGCCATGACCCTGTGCCTTGTAGTGCTTCCAGCGATCACGGGCGGCAGCCAGGTCGGCCGCGTCGGCGGATACCAGCTCGAAGAGGCGGGCAAACTGGTCAAAACCTTCGGGCACGGACCCTCCGAGATTGACCAGCAGCGCACGGGGTTCCGCCGCCAAGGGATGCGCAGCCAGCACGATGGAAGAGCGCGCCACCACCGGGGACGGCGCCACACCGAGCACCGCGTGTGGCACAAAGTCATGGGGCGCGAAGGTCCAAAGCGCCTGGTCCAAAGCGGCCAGGTCTGGAGGCTCCCCGGTGACTACCACCGGAGTGCCCATCCCTTGGGCCTTGCGCAGGAGACGGCAGGCATAGCCCAACCGGTCGGCCAGGTTGACGTAGAAGCGAACCTCAGTCGCCACGGCCACGAACGCGGGGTGCTACGCCACGTGAGCGGCTGGCGGGCTTCGCAGGACGGGCGGGCAGCGACCGGGAGGTCTGGCTGGCGGCTTCGTCCAGCAGATAGCGCACCAACAAGCCCACCGGCCGGCCGGTGGAGCCCTTGGCCGCGCCGCCGCGCCAGGCGGTGCCAGCGATGTCCAGGTGCGCCCAGGGCATGTCACCCACAAACCGCTGCAGGAACTTGGCGGCGGTGACCGCTCCGGCCATGCGGCCAGCCACATTGCCCATGTCGGCGAAGTTGCTCTTGAGCCCCTCGCCGTACTCGTCGTCCAGTGGCATGCGCCAGCAGGGGTCCAGGGCCGCCTCGCCAGCCGCCTGTAGGGCGCTGGCCAGCGTGTCGTCCGATGCGAAAAGGCCGCTGCGTACGGCGCCCAGGGCCACCACGCAGGCACCGGTGAGCGTGGCGATATCAATCACCGCGCGCGGCTTGAACCGCTTGGCGTAGGTGAGCGCGTCGCAAAGAATCAGCCGGCCCTCGGCGTCGGTGTTGAGCACCTCGATCGTCTGCCCGCTCATGCTGGTGAGCACGTCGCCTGGTTTCATGGCCTGGCCGCCTGGCAGGTTTTCGCAGGCTGGCACCAGGCCCACCACGTTGAGGCGGGGCTTGAGCTCTGCCAAGGCGCGGAAGGTGCCCAGCACGCTGGCGGCGCCGGACATGTCGAACTTCATTTCGTCCATCTCGGCGGCGGGTTTGATGGAGATGCCGCCGCTGTCGAAAGTGATGCCCTTGCCCACCAGCACCACCGGAGCCTGAGACGCAGGCGCGCCCTGGTAGCGCAATACGATGAAGCGCAGTGGCTCGCGAGAGCCCTGGGCGACCCCAAGGAAGGAGCCCATGCCGAGTTTTTCGACCTCACGCGGGCCCAATACCTGGCACCGAACAGCGCCCGACTTGGCGAGCCTGCGCGCCTCTTGCGCCAAATGGGTGGGCGTTGCCACGTTGGGAGGCAGGTCGCCCAAGCTACGGGCCAGTTCGACCCCCAGGCCGGTGGCTTGCGCGGCGCGGAAGTCCTCGCGCAGGGCCTGCGCGTCACCGACCCCCAGCACCACCCGGCGCAGTTCCCGAGGCTCGGCCTTGGGTTTGGTGGCGGTGTAGGCGTAGCTGGCGTCACGGGCTGCTGCCATGGCAGCCCGCAGCGCCGCACCGCCATCGGCGCCATTGCCCAAGTCTCGCCCGGTCGCCTGCGGCAACCAGACCACCAGGCGCTGGACGCCTGTCCCGCGCAGGCTGGTCACCGCTGCGGCAACCGCCTGCTGCACCCGACGCGCATGTCCCTTGCCGATGGGGGAAAGAATGACCCTGCTGGCGGCAATGCCCTCAGGGCGCCAGCAGGCCAGGGCCTTGCCCGGCTTGGCAGGGTCTAGCGCGCCGGCAGCCAAGGCATCGGCAAGCAAACGCGCCAGGGCCGAACGTGCGCGCACCGGGCCGGCTTGTAAGCCCTCAGGAACCAGCACCAGCAGAGCGTCTGCTTTCTCATTGCTGGCCGCAGAAAGGTCGAGGGTCTTGAGTTCAAAGTCCATAATCACATGTTTCCTGGGACTGACCTCGTCGATGTTATTCCATTCCTCCCTGCGTAAGGAGCTCGCTCGCAGCTTTGGCGCAACCTTGGTCGTGTTGGTGACGATCGTGATGACGATCACGCTCATTCGCACCCTGGGCCAAGCGAGCCGGGGCATCGTCGACCCGCAGGAGGTCATGCTTGCGATGGGCTACACGATGGTGGGCAACATGCCGCCAGTGCTCACGCTGGCCTTGTTCATCTCGGTGGTGGGCACCCTCTCGCGCATGCACCGGGACAGCGAGATGGTGATCTGGTTCACCGCCGGCAAGGGTCCCGCGGGTTTGCTCCAGCCGCTTTTGGCCTTTGCCTGGCCAGTGATCGTCGCGGTGGCGGTGCTTGCCATGGCTGGCTGGCCCTGGGCGAACCGAAAGACCACCGAGCTCGAAGATCGATATGGCAGCCGAGGTGACCTGCAGCGGGTGGCGCCCGGCCAGTTCCAGGAGTCCGCAGGCGGCAACAGGGTGTTCTTCCTGGACAAGGACACGCCCGATAACAAGTCCGGTCACAACGTGTTCATTGCTACCAGCGAGCGCGGCAAGGAGGCGGTCACCTCCGCGCGCGCAGGCCGGGTGGTGGCCGAAGGGGGTAGCCAATTTCTGTTGCTGTCGGACGGGCAACGCATTGAGCGGCGAACCGGCAGCAGCGCCATGCGCGTGACCGACTTTGCCGAACTGGGCACCCATGTCGGCGAGGCAACAGCCACCGTCCGGGCCAATTTACCGACCCGCACCCGCAGCACGCTCGAGTTGCTGCGAGACCCGGTGCCCGCACATCTGGGTGAGCTGTCCTGGCGTCTGGGCCTGGTGCTGGCGGCGATCAATTTCGCGGTGGTCGCCATCAATCTCTCCAGCGTCAATCCGCGTGCCACGCGCAGCGGGAATATGCTGTTCGCTTTGTTCACCTTTATCGTCTACTTCAACCTGCTCAACGTGGGTCAGAACTGGATCTCCACCGGCCGGGTGGGTTTTGCGCCATTTTTGTTGGGACTGCACGGCACTGTGCTGGTGCTGTCCCTTCTATGGATGAACCGGCACGCCCTGGCATGGCGCTTTGGCCCGCGCCGCGCGGCGGACCAGACGGGGGGTGGGCGATGAAGACCCTACGGCGCCTCATTTACAGCGAGATCCTTGGCGCGGTCGCCTTCGTGACCGCAGGCTTTCTGGCACTGTTTTTCTTTTTTGACTTCGTCGACGAACTTGGCCGTGTGGGCCGGCTCGCGGAAAGCTGGCGTGTCCCCCAGGCGGCGCTTTATGTGGCACTTCTGGCACCCAGCAGGCTGTATGAGTTGATGCCGATCGCGGTCCTGATTGGCACCATCTTCGTGCTGGCGCGGATGGCGCAGAACTCCGAGTACACCATCTTGCGCACCTCTGGCCTCGAGCCAGGGCGCGCCCTCACCCTGCTGCTGGTGCTGGGAACGCTCTTTAGCGGGCTGACGTTTGCCACCGGCGAGTTTCTGGCACCGGCGGCAGACCGGACCGCCGCCTTGCTCAAGGCCAAATACCAGGGCCGACTCTCAGTGGGAATGACCGGCGCCTGGCTCAAGGAGCGCCAAGGCGAGCGCACCTACACCGTGAACGTGGCCGCGATGGCGCCGGACGGCAGCCTGCGCGGGCTGCGCATCTTCGAAGCTGATTCCGCCGGGCGGCTCGTCACCATGGTCCAGGCGTCACAGGCGCAGGTGCAATTTGACGAAGCCTGGGTGCTCAAAGGGGTGGACCGCACCTTCTTCCGCCCCGGCGAGGGGCAGCGCGCGAGCGCGGCCACCCAGCATGAGGCGGAGGCGGTGTGGCCCACGAGCATCAGCAGCGAGATGGTCTCGGTGGCCCTGCTCAAGCCAGAGCGGATGTCCACCCTGGACCTGTTTCGCTACATGCGCCACCTCGACGCCAACGGTCAGACGTCCCAGCGCTATGAAATCGAGTTCTGGCGCAAGGTCTTCTACCCCTTGAGCTGCCTGGTGATGATGGTGCTGGCCCTGCCGTTTGCCTATCTGCATTTCCGCTCGGGCGGCATCAGTGCGATGGTGTTTGTGGGCATCCTGTTCGGGATCAGCTTCTTCCTTCTCAACAACGTGTTCGGCCATGTGGGTAACCTTCAGAAGTGGCAGCCCTGGGTCGCTGCGGCCGCACCCGGCCTGCTTTACACGCTGATGTCCCTGGGCGCCTTTGGCTGGCTGGTCCTGCGACGATGACCCTCCCCGCTTCCTCTCCCACCCGAGGTGTGATTCTTTTCGCCCACGGGTCCCGTGACCCGCTCTGGCGGCTGCCCATGGACGCGGTGGCGCGCCGCGTCGCTAAGGCCGAACCCGGCACACCGGTGCGCTGCGCCTTCCTCGAGCTCACCGCCCCTGACCTGCCGAGTGCTGGCGCGGAACTGGTGGCGCTGGGGCTGGAAGAGATCCGTGTGCTGCCCATGTTCCTGGGCGTGGGCCGCCATGCGCGCGAGGACCTGCCGCTGCTGATGGAGTCGCTTCGCAACGCCCACCCGCAGGTGCGTTGGGTGCTGCAGCCGACGGTGGGCGAAGACCCGAGGCTGCTGGACCTGCTGGCCAACCTGGCGATGGCGCGCTGAGCACCGGGCGTGTGCAGGGTGCGGGCAGGGTGCGGGCAGGGTGCGTACAGGGTGTGTACAGGGGGCCCAGATCGGCCGTGGCGGGCATGTTTCACTTCCCACGACGCAGGCAGGTTCAATAGATGTTTGCGGCATAATAAATCCCAGCTTTATCCGGGATTCAATATGAACCTGCATCAGTTCCGTTTCGTCCAGGAAGCCGCCCGCCGCAACCTCAACCTCACCGAGGCAGCCAAGGCCTTGCACACCTCCCAGCCGGGCGTGTCCAAGGCCATCATCGAGCTGGAGGAGGAGCTGGGGGTCGAGATCTTCGCCCGCCACGGCAAGCGCCTCAAGCGCATTACCGAGCCCGGCCAGCATGTGCTCAAGAGCATCGAGCTGATCATGCGGGAGGTGGGCAACCTCAAACGCATCGGCGAGCAGTTCAGTGCCCAGGACTCCGGCACTCTGTCCATCGCCGCCACCCACACCCAGGCCCGCTACGTGCTGCCGATTCCCGTAGCCCGCTTGCGTGAGGCCTACCCCAAGGTGAACGTGAGCATGCACCAAGGCTCGCCCGACCAAGTGGCCAAGATGCTGCTGGAGGAAGTGGCCGAGGTGGGGATCGCCACCGAATCGCTGGCCGACTACTCTGAGCTGGTTACCCTCCCCTGCTACGAGTGGCAGCACGTTCTGGTCATGCCCGAGGGCCACGCGCTGGCGGGCAAGGAGCGCATCACGCTGGAAGACCTGGCCGCCGAGCCGCTGATCACTTACCACCCGTCATTCACCGGCCGCACCCGCATCGACCAAGCCTTTGCAGCCCGCAAGTTGCAGCCACGCATTGCGCTGGAAGCCATCGACTCAGATGTGATCAAGACCTACGTCCGCTTGGGGCTGGGTATCGGCATCGTGGCCGAAATGGCCGCGACTGACGAGGAACTGGGCAAACCGCCGCTGCTGGTGAGGCCTCTCGGCCATCTGTTTGGTCAGAATGTGGCCCGTATCGCTTTCAAGCGCAGCGCCTATTTGCGCAATTTCGTCCTCCAATTCGCCGAGCTGCTGTCGCCGCGGCTCGACCGCCAACTCATTGCCAAGGCCATGTCCGGGCATGTCAACGACTATGAGCTCTGAACTCGCCACCGCTCCCCGCACCCCTGCCCTGGCCAGCAAGCTGCCGGCGGTGGGCACGACCATCTTCACCGTGATGTCGGCGCTGGCCACCGAGCATCAGGCGATCAACCTGGGCCAGGGATTCCCCGATTTCGACTGTGACCCTCGCCTGGTCAAGGCAGTGTCGGACGCGATGGCCGCCGGTCAGAACCAGTACCCGCCCATGCCCGGTGTGCTGGCGCTGCGAGAGGCGGTGTCCGCCAAGCTGGAGGCGCTGCATGGTTACCGCTATGACCCGGGCAGCGAGATCACTGTCACCGCTGGCGCGACCCAGGCCATCCTGACCATCATCCTGGCGGTGGTGCGGCCGGGAGACGAAGTGATCGTGTTGGAGCCCTGCTACGACAGCTACGTGCCCAATATCGATCTGGCCGGCGGCACCGTCGTGCGGGTGCCGCTCACCCCGGGGACTTTCCGGCCCGACTTTGACAAGATCGCCGCCGCGATCACGCCGCGCACCCGGGCTCTCATCTTCAACAGCCCGCACAACCCCTCGGGCACCGCCTGGACCCGCGAGGAGATGCTGCGACTCGAAGCCCTGCTGGCGCCGACAGACGTGCTGCTGATCGCCGACGAGGTTTACGAACACATGGTCTTCGACGGGCGGGCCCATGAGAGCGTGGCCCGCTTTCCGGGGCTGGCCGCGCGCAGCTTTGTGGTCTCGAGCTTCGGCAAGACCTTCCACGTCACCGGTTGGAAGGTCGGCTATGTCGCCGCGCCGGCGTCGCTGTCCGCCGAGTTTCGCAAGGTGCACCAGTTCAATGTGTTCACGGTGAGCACGCCAGTGCAATGGGGCCTGGCCGCCTACCTGGCCGACCCCGCGCCCTACCGCGACTTGCCCGCCTTCTACCAGCGCAAACGTGACTTGTTTCGCGCCGGTCTGGCCGGTACCCGTTTCAAGCTCCTGCCTTGCGAGGGCACCTACTTCCAGTGCGTGGACATCTCCGAGGTGTCCGACCTGTCCGAGTCCGAGTTCTGCCAGTGGCTCACGCGGGAGGTCGGCGTGGCCGCTATCCCGCTTTCGGCCTTTTTTGGTGGCGGGTTCGACCAGCGGGTGGTGCGGTTTTGCTTTGCCAAGAAAGACGAAACCTTGTTGGCAGCGCTCGATCGCCTGTCGCGGCTGTAGCCGCTCAGGCCGGACGAACCGAACGACGCATCCTGCATCGACCCAGGCGACGCGTCTGTGCCGCACAGAAATGGCCCCCCTGAGCCCCGCAGCGCTCAGGCCGACAGCAGGCCCATGCGCTGGTCAAACCCCCGGCATGCTTGCTCAAAGCGGCGGATCTCGGAGAGCGCCTCCCGCAGGTCCATTTCGCCAACAGCCATCAGGCGGCCCACCAGGTGCTCGGTCAAGGGCTTGAGTCGGGCCAATTGTTCGCGGGTCTCGTCGTACAGACGCTCGCTTTGAGCCTCCATGATGCCTCGTGTTTCCTCGTCGACCTGCCCGCCTCCGTCGTGGGCCAGCGCGCCGAAATTGAGGCGCGTGCGCCGGTACATGCCCAGTTCGGCCACCGCCTGGTGCAGGAGCCAGGTGACCCGGCTGATGTCGTTGTGCGCGCCATTGGTGGTGCCCTCCTCGCCGAAGAACAGCTCCTCGTTGGCCATCCCGCCGAGCAGTACCCGGACATCGTGCTCCATATCGCTCTTGGTCCTGAGCAAGTTCGTACCCTGCTTGTGAAAAACGAAGCCCAGCGCGTTGTTGCGCGGGTTGGCCTTGAGCGAGATCTTGATCATCTTCATCTCAGCCAGGATCCGGTCCCAGTCACCCTCGCAGCGGGCACGCTCCTGCTCGAAGTCAACCAGGAAGTGACCCCACTCGTGCACCGCGATCACCCGCCGGTCGTGCTCGCGATCCTGGGTGGTGTGGGTGTTGACGTTGCCCACCAGCACCCGCTCGGCAGCCTGCATGAGCGTGTCTGTGCCGATCATGTTGCCTGCTTGCACCGCGGTGATGCCGGCCTGGTTGACGATGGTCTCCAGATCGGCCGGACTGCGGCCCTCGGTGATTTCGACCACTTGTCGCAAGTCCAGCCCTGGCAGCACCTTGCCGGCGCGCCGAGACAGGTAGTGGCCGATGATGGCCTCGCGCTCGGTGCGGTTGGGGAGCCGAAAATCCACCTTCATCTGAAAGCGGCGGAGCATCGCCTCGTCCATTGGCATCTGCTCACTGTTGAAATTGCTGGCCACGATCCAGATGATTTCGGCTTCCCGGCGGGTGCGCACCCCGTCGAGAACCGCCAGCAACATGTTCTGGGTGTCGTCATCGAACTTGCGGTGGCCGCCGCGCTTCATAAACAGGTCTTGTGCCTCATCCAGAAAAACGATGCAGCGCTTTCGGCGCTGGGCCATCGCCACGATGCGGCTAAGAGTGCCCGCGCCGCCGCCCACGTAGCCGGTTTCTAGGTTCACTGCCGAATGAAACAGGATGGGCAAATTGAGCGTCTTGGCCAGGTAGCTGGCCAGCTTGGTCTTGCCCGTACCCGCAGGGCCGCTAAACATGACATTGAAGGGTTTGTCGATGCCGTACTCGGCATACGCGGCGCGCCGCTGGTACTGGTCATGAAGCTGCGCGACTTCGGCCTTGATGTCGTCCATGCCCACCAGATCGTCCAGATCCCCATGGACCTGGGCAGGCTCAATGAAGCGCAGCGATTTATGCTGGCCACGCAACTGAAAAAACAGGAAGCCGATCAGACCCAGGGTCAGCGCGCCCGACAGCAGTCCGCTCACCCCTGCCTTCCAGGCGTCCTTTTCGGACTGAGGCCTGGCGTTGGCAAAGCGCTGGTCCAGCCGCTCAATCAGAGCCAGGCTGGCCGCGGGCAGCTCTGAGCGCGGCACAAACACCAGCTTGGCGCCCCAGTCCGCTGTCACCGCGCGCTCGGTGAAGATCTGCGTCTCCATGTCGGATGGATAAAAGGCGTGACGCTTGCCGCCCGAACTCACCAGGACGAAGCGCTCGGACATGTTCCACAGCAGCGGCTTGTAGACGACGGTGATCCGGTCCACTGGCTCCTGCGCCAAAAATCCCAGGAGCGAGCCCCGGCCGAACACCACCGGCAGACGCTCGTCGAGTGGCGAGCTGCTGGCGCCGCTCTGGGCTGCCATCTTGGCCACCTCGACCGCCACCTCGGCCTGGCGCTGCCACAGCGCCAGCGCATACAGGCCGCTGGCCGGAATCGCCAAGGCCAGTGCGAGCAACACGCCCTGCAGTCCCCTGCTCTGGATGGCAAACCAGTCGGCCAGGCGGCTGGCAGCCTTGCACAGGGCGGCCCACCAGCTCCCTGGGGGGCGCTCACCCTTGGAAAAGGCGGGGCTCGGGTCGGGCACAGCGGCAGCCTCAGGCTGGGGTGTGCAGGAGCGGTCGGGCAGTTCCTTCATGGACTCGCTTTCGTCAAATGTCAGAGCCATCCTACGAATGAAGGACAAATTCGGGGTCCTCCTCGGGCTGTAGGCCTACGCAGAACCCCAGGTCGTGCGGAATTCACGGAAAGCCTGTGACCAGACCTCGCCTGTGGGCCCTGCGTCGGTCCGATGGGGGATCGCCGGGCCCACCGGATGGGCTGTCCCGGTCGCGCGGATAATCCTTGGGTGAATCCCGTCTCGCCCTCTCCCGCCACACGCCCCCCGTCCCCGCCCAGCCATCCGGATGACGAGACGGCCGACCGTCGCCACCCGGCCTCCCTGATCGAGCTGTTCATCGCCTTCAGCTCGATGGCCCTGCAGGGCTTCGGTGGGGTGCTGGCGGTCGTGCAGCGCGAGATGGTGGAGCGTCGGCGCTGGATGACCCGGGACGATTTTGTCGAGGAGTGGGCGGTGGCCCAGGTGATGCCCGGCCCGAACGTGATCAACCTCGCCATCATTTTTGGCTCGCGCCACTTCGGCTGGCGCGGCGCGCTGTTCGGCGTGGCGGGGCTGCTCCTCGCGCCTACGGCCCTGGTGCTGAGCCTGGCCCTTCTGTATGCCCAGTTCGCGCATGTGCCTCAGGTTCAGGCGGCCCTGCGCGGGATGAGCGCGGTGTCTGCCGGCCTGATTGCCGCCACCGGACTCAAGCTGCTGCCCTCCCTGGGCCGTCACCCGCTCGGTTGGCGGCTGGCGCTGGCCCTGTGTGTGCTGACCTTTGTCGGCCTGGCCCTGCTGCGTGTACCGCTGGCCTTGTTGCTGTTGGGAATTGGCGGGCCCACCTGCCTGCTCACCTGGCGTCGGCTCGGGGCGATCGAAGCCCAGAAAAAGAAGGCGCGATGAGCGCCGCGATCGCGCAGCTCCTGGGCGCCCTGGACTGGGTGGCGATGCTGACTCACTTCATGGGGCTGTCCCTGCTTGCGGTGGCGGGCGCCATCAGTACCACGCCAGAATCGCACCGCTACCTGGTCGACGAGAACCGCTGGCTGACCGACGCCCAGTTCACCGACTCCATTGCCATCGCCCAGGCAGCGCCCGGGCCCAACGTGCTCTTCATTGCCCTTCTGGGCTGGAATGTGGGCTTCAACGCCGCCAGCTGGGCCGGCGGCGCGCTGGGGCTTGTATTGGCGATGGCCGGCATCATGGGACCGAGCTCAGTGCTGACCTACGTCACCGCGCAGTGGAGCCAACGTAACCGGGAGCGCCGGGAGGTACGGGCCTTCAAGCAAGGCATGACGCCTATCGTGATTGCACTCATGGCCGGCACCGGCTGGGTGCTGGTCTCCGCCCACGGCTACACGCTCGCGCAACTGCCGTTGTGGGGTTTGGCGCTGGTCTCCACCGTGGTGGTCTGGCGCACCCGCATCCACCTGCTGTGGCTGCTGGGCGCAGGCGCGCTCATGGGCGCACTGGGCTGGGTTTGAGCCGCTTGTCGGCCACACGCAGGAGCTGCCAGCGCCAAACGCGCCCGACCCCCTCGACGAGAGCGGGGCAGACCGCTCGGGACCGTCAGCCCAGCCGCTGACGCCGCGCCTCGTACAGGCAAACGCCGCTGGCCACTGAGACATTGAGGCTCTCGACCGCGCCGCACATCGGGATGTGCACCAGCTCATCGCAGGTCTTGCGGGTGAGCTGGCGCATGCCGGGGCCCTCGGCCCCCAGCACCAGGGCCACCGGGCCTTTCATCTCGACCTGGTAGATCGACTTCTCTGCTTCGCCGGCAGTACCGATACACCAGATATTGCGTTCCTTGAGTTCGCCCAGGGTGCGAGCGAGGTTGGTCACCATGAAATAGGGCACGGTTTCGGCCGCGCCACTGGCCACCTTGGCTACCGTCGCGTTGATCCCGGCCGCATGGTCCTTGGGTGCGATGACCGCATGCGCGCCAGCGCCGTCGGCCACCCGCAGGCAAGCGCCCAGGTTGTGCGGGTCGGTCACACCGTCGAGCACCAGCAGGAGCGGCGGATCTTGCACCGCATCGAGCAAATCGTCGAGCGAGTGCGCGGCGACCATGGGCTCGACCCGCGCAGCCACGCCCTGGTGGCCATGGCTGCCCGCGAGCTTGGCCACCCGAACGGCGTCGGCTTCGACCAGCCGGACACCCGCCTCACGGGCACGGTCGAGGAACTGGCGCATGCGGGCGTCGCGACGACTCGCGTCAAACACCACCTCGATCACCGACTGCGGCGCAGTCTTCAACCGCACACCCACTGCGTGGAACCCGAACAGGACCTTGGCACTTGTCATCACCCGATTATCCGGCCAGGCCGGTCAATGCTTTCGACCTCGGTGGGCTGGTCCCCACGCGAGACGCGCTAGGCCTAGAATCCGCCGCCTCTAGGGAGACGAATACGATGGGATTACTACTCCGATTCAACCTGGTGCTGGTCGGCGTCTCCCTCGCCGGGTTGGGCGCCACGGGTTGGTTGTCCCGACAAATGTTGCAAGAAAAGGCGCGCGCCCAGGTGATTGAGGACGCGCGCCTCATCCTTGAGGCCGCCATCGCTGTGCGGACCTACACCGTGGACCAAATCCGGCCGCACCTGGCCCCACAGATGACCGAGGTCTTTCTGCCACAAACGGTGCCAGCCTTTGCCGCCACCGAAACCATCAACAAGCTGCGGCGGCACTACGGCGACTACAGCTACAAAGAGGCCACGCTCAACCCGACCAATCCTCGAAACCGGACCGCTGACTGGGAAGCCGATGTGGTGCAGCGGTTTCGCCAGTACCCCGATCAGCAGGAGATCATCGGTGAGCGCGAGGCGTCTGGGGGTCGCAGCCTCTACATCGCCCGGCCCATCCAGGTGAGCAATACCGCTTGCCTGCAATGCCACAGCACGCCAGCGGCTGCGCCCCCCAGCATGCTCAAGATTTACGGCGAGGCCAACGGTTTCGGCTGGCGCCAGGGCGAGATCGTCGGCGCCCAAATCGTCAACGTCCCGATGACGGTGCCACTGCGGCATGCGGACCAGGTCTTCAGCACTTTCATGATCTCCCTGGCGGGCGTATTCACAGCCGTCTTCCTGGCGCTCAACCTGATGCTGGGCTGGCTCATCATCCGGCCGATCCGCCGCATGTCGCGCACCGCCGACCGCATCAGCACGGGCGACTTCAGCGAACCTGAGTTCGCCGAGACCGGCCGGGACGAGGTGTCCTTGCTCGGCGCCTCGTTCAACCGCATGCGTCGCAGCCTGGAGAGGGCGATGCAAATGATCCACGCCGATCCGCACTTGTCATGAGGCTCCGCCATCTCCGGCATGACGCACCTTGGGCGCCTCCCCTCGGAGTGCGGGGAAGTCCAGATGAGCGCTGAAGCGCCTTGCCCGGATTCGGGCGATGCGGGCGCCCTCCTCCCGGGCACCCGCATTGACGACTACGAAATCCGCCAGTGGCTCGGCGGTGGCGGGTTTGGCATCACCTACCTCGCCCGTGATCTGCAACTGGACCTGCCGGTCGCCATCAAGGAATTCTTCCCCGCCGACTGCGCTCACCGCAGCCCCTGCGGCGCTGTTCTGCCACGCGGCAGCGGCCACCAAACCTTTGCGGCAGGTCTTGAGCGCTTCATCGAAGAGGCCCGGGCGCTGGCCAACTTCCGTCACCCGAACATCGTGCGGGTGCTGCGGCATCTGCGCTCGCATGGCACCGCTTGCATCGTCATGGAATACGAGCGTGGCGATCCGCTGACCCGCTGGCTGGCTCGCCAGCAGCCACTGTCAGAAGCCACGCTGCTGGCTCTGGTGCTCCCATTGCTCGACGGGCTGGCGGCGGTGCATGGGGCCGGATTCCTGCACCGGGACATCAAGCCCGACAACATCTACATGCGTGCCGACGGCCAGCCGGTCCTTCTGGACTTTGGCGCTGCCCGTCGGGTGACGGCTGGCGCAGGCGCCACCAGCATCGTCAGCCCGGGCTTTGCCCCGTTTGAGCAGTATCACTCGCAGGGCGAGCAGGGCCCCTGGTCAGATCTCTATGCCTTGGGCGCGGTCATGTACTGGATGGTCACCGGGCACAAACCGGTGGAAGCAGCCGCCCGTATTCAGGACGACAAGCAGCCCTTGCCCAGCCAGTTGGCCGACCCCAGCCGCTTCGGCGCCGACCTGCTGCAAGCCATTTCCTGGGCGATGCAGCCCAAAGCTCCGGACAGGCCACAGTCGGTCAACGACTTCCGCGAGGCCTTGCTCGCAGCAACCCCTGTAGCGCCTAGGCTGTCGTCCGCCTCCGGATCGGCGCTGCGGAGCCCATCGCCGGCGGTACCGGGCCCTTCCAATCTGGCCGCTCTCTCCGTCTCGTCGCCGGCCTGCCTGCCGCTCGCAGTTCTGGGTCCGTCGCCACCGAGCCAGCTCGAATGCCTCGCCGGGCGTAACCTGCTGGCTTGCGTCGCGTTCATCGACCTGGTCGCCTGGTCGGCCCAGTCGGTCGACGATCAGGTGGGCATCAAAGGACAGCTCAATGCGCTCCTCGTCCGAGTGCTGCAGGGCTTGCCCCGCGAGCACTACCTGGCTATGTGCACCGGAGACGGCGCGGCTCTGTGCTTTCTCGGAGACCCTGAGGAAGCGCTCAACGCCATGCTTTTGCTCCGTGACCTGGTCTACCTGCAGCCGGGGGCTGGCCTGCCGCTGCGCATCGGCATGCACCTGGGTCCGGTCCGGGTGGTGAGCGATTTGAA
>Ga0164292_10001162_pt1 | contig 21144 bp, 22 predicted proteins | sample GEODES117metaG_FD_111486 | JGI IMG/M metagenome (GOLD analysis project Ga0164292, IMG submission 111486) | Eutrophic lake water microbial communities from Lake Mendota, Wisconsin, USA - GEODES117 metaG | ecosystem: Environmental > Aquatic > Freshwater > Lake | place: USA: Lake Mendota...
ACTTTCCGTTTGATACGTTATTTCCTAATTTCAAAGAAATTAGAAAATTAGGCTTATGATTAAAAAATGCAAAGCATTTTTTAAACATAACGTTAGAATTGAATGTATTTTACGTGATTTACCATTTTTATCTGGTAAATAAATATTCTCTGTTAATGTTTCTGTTTTATGATTTATACAAGATGTTAGGTATTCATCTAAATTATAAATTGGATAATATTCTGCTAATTTTCGTTTTAATCCTAAATTTGGAGTTGATATGAAATGTCTCATTGAACGACTAATACTCCAGTCTCCAAAAAATATATTCACATCTTTACCAAATGTTTTTTTAATATCACGTATTAAATCAGTTTCAGCTTTTTTACGGTTGATATATCCATACCATTTATATTTTCTAAATATTTCATCTTTATATTTTTCTAATAATATTTTATTAAGTTCATTCTTTTTCTTAATAAATTTCTTAAATTTTTTATAATTAACTGATTTAGAATTATAACTTGATAATTCATTTTCTATTTTTGAAATATTTTGTTTTCTTTTATAATTCTGTAATAATCGTTGATATTTTAATCTTTTTGTTTTTTTCAAATGTGTTTTATTAGTATATCTTAATCTCATACCATTAGAATTTTTCATATATAATAAACAACGTTTACCAGGATCCACAACACACCAGTTAGAATTTTTTAATTGATTTAATTTAGTATCGCTTAAATCTTCTAAATAAGGAAATTCAATATATTTTTCTAATTTCTTTTTATCAATAGTTTGCTTAACTTTAAGTTGTTGTTCTTCTTTTGATAATTTCTTAAAGTCTTGTTTCATTTTATCAATAGTTTCTTTAAATTTTAATTTATATTTTATATCATTTTCTTTTTTAATATTTTTTAAATTAATTTTATATTCTTCTTTCTGTTGTTGTGTCATATTTTTACAGTTATTTTTCATTTCTTTCTTCTTATTTTTCATATTTAATTTTTTTAATCTTTGAGGTTCAATAAAAGAATTATGTAATAATTGAATAGAAACTGAGAAACAATCAGTTGAAATCCTATAATCAAAACTATAATTAGATTGTGTAAAAATAGGATGATTAAGATTAAAATATGTTGTCCATAATTCTTCTTTATATCCTTCAATATCTTCATTATATTTATTGTTATCTTCTTCAATAAATAATTCTACAAGTGTTTTTGTATCTATAGGGATAAATTTAGGGATAGTATCTGTTCTTAATGGAAAGAATTGAAACATTTTCATTTCTTTTTCTTCCATAATTTGGCACATATGAATCATATATTTTAAATATTTTTGAGGGTTATTTTTAATATCAAATTCATAAGAATTATTATATTCTGTTGGTAATATTTTATTTCTATTTTCATTTATCCATTTATGATGTATACTTCTAGATTTTAAGGTGTTATTTATTAAATCTTGTTTAATATCAAAAATATCTTTATCAATATCATATCTTAAAACTTTCTTAAGTTGTTTGGGATATTCTTCAGTTGTATCATAAATTAATGTTTATAATAAAATGCTTAAAAACAAGAACAGCAAGATTTCTTGATACGTGGAATTAATAAAACTAGTTTAATAGCACCCGTTATTAAGGGGTCCATTGCTTGTCTTTTATCATCTGCAATAAGATTGTATTTCTTAACAATAATATTAAATAGGGTTTTTATAAATTCTGGTAATTCATCAGCTGGTATTAATTGAGATTCTTTAATAGTTCCATATATATCCATAATCATCATAATTATTTCGGGTACATCTTGATAATCAATCTGTCCGTCTTTCATCATATTTTTAATATATTCTTCAATGCGAGATGTAAAATTTTTATCATCTACAATCATTGTAACTAGTTTTTTAACATCTTCAGATTCGAAAGAAGTCATTATAAATAGAGTAGATAAAAAATAAAACTAAACTATTTATATGAATCCGTTGTTACCACCAAATTGTGTATCTATTTCGTGTGATAATTTTACACATCCAGATAAATTACTATTTAAATATTTCATATAATTTATTCCTTGTTCCATTTCTATCATATATTTATAATGCGATGTTAACCATTCCACTATTTTTTCAGAATGAGCTAAACCTACGTGAATCACATTATTACGATTATCATCTATATTGGCAATAGTATACCATTCCATTATACTATCAAGAATCTCATTTACTTCATTTAATACACTAATATTATTTTGTTTAATATTATGTATTGTTTCTCCTAATAATGATTGGTGTTTATTTAGGAAATTCTTAAAATTCTTTTTGAGTCTCATAAAATGTTTTCCTTTTAATGTATGTTGTAAATTTTTATAGATTGGTAAGGTTTTGATACAATATTCGTTCTTCAATGAAAAGAACTCGTCTATTTTTTTCATATATTCTAATAAAGTAATAGTACGTTGTTCTTCTGTTCCATCTAATTCCCAACTATAGGGAATTAAAAAAGTTCTAATATCAATCCCTTTTATTATATTCGGATTCTCAAGATATAAGTTCTTTAAATTTTGTGTATGATATGAAGTAGGCCACAACTCTTCCAATTTAGATTCATTATTACGAGGGACCTCTTCTAAAATAATATTACTAGAAGTAAATTTTGTTTTCATCCAGCCAGCCATATCAGTAGTATTATCGCACCCAATATTATCATCGTGTTTATCTGCATATAGTAATATTTTATTATTACGTCCTTTTAATAAGAAATATCCAACCGAACCATAAATTGTTGTCATTATAAAATAATTTAGAAAAAAATTATTTTAAAATAGAATTAATTAATAAGAATAAGAATTGTCATTATATTATTATACATAATAAATTAATAGAATGAATTAAATCATTCATTGTCATATGTTTCCAATGGTTTACTAATCGGTGAGCTTGAATGATAAATCCACCAGATACGAGTAAATAATTTTCCCATTAATTTACTCATTCCAACAATTTTTGAATGAAAGAAATAATGTTGAATACATTTAAGTTTTTCTCCAAATTCTAATAATCGATTTCTTAAAATATCAGTTTCATCTTCTGAATCTAATTTATAAATAGAATTCATTTGAATTGATTGATATAATTTATCATCTACTTGCCCTAATACATCTAATTGTAAATCTTCTAATTCTGATTTTATCATATTATATGGAGATGCTGCCATAATTTCAGGGTCTTTCATAATATTTTCATCTGATGATGGTACTACTGTTGAAATGAATCGACATAAAAAATGTGCCAAATCAGTTTGATTTTTTTCCTTAGTATGGTCTCGCAACTCAAATGCACGACGTAAATAAGGAAGTAAATAAGATACTAATATACATTCTTCATTATCACGAAATTCCCAATTCATATGAAGATGATTAATATCTTCTTTCATTGAGAGGGACCAACCTCCTTTGTAATTTGATTTAATAGATTCCATAAATTCTATAGCATCTTCATCTGTAATATTTTTATCAAGATAATTAATACCAACATTTTCCCAATTTTGTTTTGTATCATATTGTTCTGATATCATATTGGCTTGAATGAGTGCATAATTAACACGATTCATTCCTAATACAATAGGTGTAGTACTAATTGATAACTCTTTAATTCGTTCCCAAGAATAACCAGCAAATACAACATTACCTTCTTTATCTAAACCACGACGTCCTGCACGTCCTGACATTTGATGAAATGTCATTGCATCCATATCATCAATTAATTTATCATCACGAGTAATTACAACTGTTCTAAATGGCATACTTACACCAAATACAAGTTCTTTATCACTAAATACAATAGCAAGTTGTTTCATACAAGCTAATGTTTGAACAAGTCGCAAATATGGGTCAGGTAATCCTTTTGCATAGACTCCAACACCGCGCCATAATAATTTAATCATAAAATGATAAAAGTCACCAGAATTTTCAAAATATTTTTTCAAATCTTTTGCCCAACCTTCTACTGTGGACTCAGAAAAGTATTGAATTGAATTTAAAATGAAATCACTATGAGGCTCTTGTAAAGCTGGTGGAACAATAGTTTCAGATTCTTTCTTAATAGTTGATATACCATATCCATCTTTCTTCAATTTTGTTTTTCCTAACATTTGTTTTAAGGCTTTATTACTATTTGCATCTACAATGCTTTCATCTTTCTTTCCATTTTCTTGACGACCAGCAGCCTTAATAAGACGCAAACGTTCTTGATATAACTTTGGATGAGCAGCATTTTCAAGTTGTTCAAGATTCTTTGCAAACTCACGAGCCATACGTTTACAAGCACTTGTATTTTTTTGAAATATAATAGCTGGAGTTTTATTATCTTCTTTTAGTTTAAATGCTAATTTTACTAAATCGAATGTATGATTTTCAATACTATTATATTTATAACTATTAATTACTTTCATTACAATTTCAGGATGTGTTTTATATTCTTCTACTAAATATTGTATCATATCATAATAGTATTTAATTGCTTCATCTAACTCAATTCGTATATTTTCTAAAAAATAGTTTGATGGATGTAATTTAGTACTAGGAATAATATCATTAATTTTAATTGCCAAGTCCCAAACATCTGGAGGAGTTGGTTGTAATGATTTCATCATAATACTACCATCTGCAATATGTTGTTCTTCTACCAGAGCTAATGGATTTAATGTTACCATACTATTTGTTATATTATCATAATAGTAACGTTGTAAATTGAAGAAACGTTTTGTACAAATAACTTTTTTTATTGGTTGAAGGGGTGAAATTTTTTGAAACCAAGTTATTAATTCATCTGTGTTACCAATCGTAGCAGATAATGCCAAAACAGGTATATTAGTTAGATATTTTGCAATTTGTTCCATTGCACTACCCTCCATTTTACCAATCATATGAATTTCATCAAATACCACCCAATCAATCTTAATTTTAATATATGGAAGATATTTAATAATACTATCGGCTGTGCCAACAATTACACGTGACTTGTTAAGACATTCAATCATCTCATAACGCTTTGGAAATGTTTGATAAGTTGCAGTTAAAATAGGTACATTTGTTCCAATAATATTTCCAAAATAAGCTGACATTTGCCAAGCAAGAGCATCAGTTGGAACTACAAAAAGAATATTACCTTTAGTAGTAGCATAACCGGATAATACAGATTTACCAGCAGAGGTTGGAGCATTAACAATTGTTGATACACCTTCATCAATATTTTTAATTACTTCAATTTGCCAAGGATCTAATTTTCGAAATCCTTTGATATTAAGAGGAGGCATTTGTGAATGAAAATCATTAAATTGTAATCTTACTAATTCAAAATGCCCCATTGTTTCAATAATAGTTTTCATTTTAGCAAGTTCTTTTGAATATTCTGTATTTATTTCTGGTGTAATTATAAATTGGTCTTCCATTAAACGGAAATAAATATTTGCAACATCTCGGGTATTATTTTTAGATAAATGATATTTTAAAGTGTAGAGTAACAATCTTGTTCTTCCCTCATTTGTTGTAACACGAGCACTGAAACCAGATGTTTTAATTGCCTCAATATCAGCTATACGCTTTGATTCTTCTTTCATCAAATAATTAGAAAGAATAATTTCATCTGTTTTCTTTAATGGTTCATTTCTTTTCTTTTTTTCTACTAGTTGCTCTTCTTTTGAAATTTGAGGGGATATATAATCATGTATATTCTCTGGATTGAAACCATTTTCTGGTTTCATTGATATCTTCAAATAAGCTTCTTGATTTGGATTATATTCTTTTTGAAAGAAACTAACTTCCCAATTACCACGTTCATCTTTAACAGTTTTAGTTGTCATTAATAATATAATAAATATATATTTATATAACATTAATTCAATTTTTATAATTTACGAGTTTACGAGTAAATTATACATATTGCAGCGTATCAATTTTTATTAGTGAAATCGCTATGCATTTTACTAATAAAAAGACCGAGTCTCGTTTTTCAAAAATATTATTTTTTGAAAAAGAGTTCTCACAATTTTTATAATTAGCATGTGTACCAAAAATATAATAAAATAATTATAAAATCTAATTTAATATTTTATAAAATAAATTGTTTTATAAAATAAATTATTCTGATAGAATAGAACGTAATGTTAGATTTAAATGTCCTGAATATTTTACAAGACGAGATAATAAAAGTTCCCGAGGTTTTCCTAAGTTAAACTCTTCTAATTTATCTGCCAAATGATTATATTCTATTTGTTTTTCTATTGAAAGTTCTTCCCAACTATTATTATTACTATCCACTATAATATCACAATGTTGAACATATTTACTAAAATCTCGAATAACTCCTGGATTTGTTAGAAAAATATTTAATAGAGTTTTAAAATCAGGTTGACTAAATAGATTAACAGTTTTTTTATTCATCGTATCAATAATTTCAGGAGTCATAACAGGTTCATTCTTCAACATAGTTGAAGAATCTAGCTTATCTGACAAAGTCAGATAAGGTTCATTATTAGGAAAAGCTTTGCTTTCTCCTAATAAAGTAGCTGAGGAAAAACTCTGTTTTTCCACAGGTTCATTCTTCAATATAGTTGAAGAATCTAGCTTCTCTGATAAAGTCAGATAAGGTTCATTAACAACTTGGACTTTGCCGAAATTGTTATTTGTTAATGGTTCAAATTGTTCTAATGGTATGACAGTTTGTATAACTGATTGATGTGAAATTTGTCGAGGCGAAGTTTGTTGTTGTGTATCAATTTCCTTTCCATTTTTCATAAAAATTTCTTGTAGTTTAGTCCGAATTTCTATTTCAGATGTAAATACAAAAATTCCTCTATATTCATCTGCTTTAATATTATAAGAATTTTCAGAGTTTTTAATTTGTTCTGAATCTATAATAAATCGAACTTTTTCAATTTCATTTGAATCTAATCCGTGAAATTTAAATAATTCTTGCAATAGATTTAAATTTATAGGACCTTCAAAATTATCAGTAATTTCATAATATTTCTTATTACTGGTTTGACCAACTAGCTTAAATTTAATAGGCATTAGATTTAATAATATTATATATAATATTACTAATTATCAATTTTTTTATAATATAATATCACCTTTATATTAGATGGATGAATTAAAAAATTCTCTAAATATTGCAATTAATTATTTACTTAGAAATAATATATACACATATAAATATAATTATAATACATATTTAATAAAATTGAATAAATATGTAATAGTAGAAGATGATGTATATAAATATCTCTTAGTAATAAATATATATATGTATCGCAAAAATGTTATAAATGTACATTATACGGAAAGACGTCAATATATATTAGATCAATTTAATAATTTTATTGAATTTTAGAACCATAATTTACTTAAATTATTTAAAAATCCTCCCGTCATTCCTGCCGCTTTCAATGCTACTTTTTCTTCATCTTGAGCAGTTTTTAATAATTTAGTTTTAAGTTTAATATTTTCTTCTTGAGTTTTTATAGCTGTTTCGGCTTTTAATTTATCAGTATTTGCTTTAGCATTTGCGTCTTTAAAAGTACCTACTTTATTTTGTTTGTTAGCAGCTTCTATTTGTGCATTAGTAGGTTTATTTTTACCTGCTGCAGTTTGAGCATCTTTAGCAGCTTTTTCTTGAGCTGCGTTCAAATCTTTGTTAGCAGTGTTTGCTGTGGTAATAGCAGCTTGAAGGGTTTTCTTATTTTTTTCTTGTTCTACATTGGCTGCATCTAATTTATTTTTTGCATCTAAGGTATTATTTTTCTTTTGTTCATATGTCTTTTTTGCTTCTTCTGTCTTCTTAGTTTCATTAGCTTGTTGAGCAACTTTAGGATCAACTATCTTTTTAGCTTCAATAGCTGATTGAGCAGTTTTAGCATCAGTTTTTAATTTAACTTCAGCATTTTGTTGAGCTTGTTGATTAACATTTGAGTTAGTGTTAATAAGTGCATTGAGATTATTTAGTGATGATACGGGTTGAATAGCAGCAGCCTTTTCAGCAGCTTCTACTTTTTTAGCAGCTTCTGCTTGTTTAGCGGCTTTAGCTTGTTTAGCGGCTTCAGCTTGTTTAGCAGCTTCTGCTTTTTTAGCAGCTTCAGCTTGTTTAGCGGCGTCTACTTGTTTAGCGGCTTCTGCTTGTTTAGCAGCTTCTGCTTGTTTAGCAGCTTCAGCTTTTTTAGCAGCTTCTACTTGTTTAGCAGCGTCTACTTGTTTAGCGGCTTCTGCTTGTTTAGCAGCTTCTGCTTTTTTAGCAGCTTCAGCTTGTTTAGCAGCTTCTGCTTTTTTAGCAGCTTCAGCTTGTTTAGCAGCTTCTACTTGTTTAGCAGCTTCTGCTTGTTTAGCAGCTTCAGCTTTTTTAGCAGCTTCTACTTGTTTAGCAGCGTCTACTTGTTTAGCGGCTTCTACTTGTTTAGCAGCTTCTGCTTGTTTAGCAGCTTCGGCTACAGCTAATCTATCAGCTTCAACTTTAGCAGCAAGTTTAGCAACCTCAGCGTCACGTTGTTTAGCGGCAGCTTTTTCTAATTCGGCTTTCTTCTCAGCTTGTTTAGCGGCTTCTGCTTGTTTAGCAGCTTCTGCTTGTTTAGCAGCTTCAGCTTGTTTAGCAGCTTCTGCTTGTTTAGCAGCTTCAGCTTGTTTAGCAGCTTCTGCTTGTTTAGCAGCTTCAGCTTTTTTAGCAGCTTCTACTTGTTTAGCAGCGTCTACTTGTTTAGCGGCTTCTGCTTGTTTAGCAGCTTCGGCTACAGCTAATCTATCAGCTTCAACTTTAGCAGCAAGTTTAGCAACCTCAGCGTCACGTTGTTTAGCGGCAGTTTTTTCTAATTCGGCTTTCTTCTCAGCTTGTTTAGCAGCTTCTACTTGTTTAGCAGCGTCTACTTGTTTAGCGGCTTCTACTTGTTTAGCAGCTTCACGTTGTTTAGCGGCAGTTTTTTCTAATTCGGCTTTCTTCTCAGCTTGTTTAGCAGCTTTCTTCTTGGCTTCAACTTCGGCTTCATCCATAATTTTTTGTATTTTATTAGGTTGATTTATCATATCTTTAAATTGTGCCTTTTCATTATTTGTAAAACTATATTTTTTAATTAATTCGTTAACATTCGTTCCTGCCAAGGCTTCATTTATAAAATCTAACATAGGTTGTGTATATGTACTCATTAATATATATTATAATATAGGAAATATTGTTAATAATAATTAAATAGATTGTAAATTATTAAACTTTTATTTAACAAATAATTTTTTAACAAATAATTTTTTAACAAATAATATTAGCAAAACTACGATTTACTATTTAGTGAAATTGTTATAAAAACTTTATATAAAAGAAATATTATAATTAAGAGAGAAAAACTTTTAGGTATGTGATAAGAAATATATTGACAAAATTATCAGATAAATTTTATTAGTCAACTATACAAATAATTTTATTTAAAAACTAATTTATTTATCATCGTAATGAAGGGTCTTAATAATATTGGTAATACTTGTTATCTTAATGCAGGTCTTCAAATGTTACTTCAAAATAAGGATTTATATCAACTTGTTTTAAAACATTCAAATCATTCTGAAACATTAAGAATAATAGCAAATTTTTATGATGAATATCATAATTCATCAAACGGTTCCTTAAATCCATCTAATATTAAAACTATTGTTGAAGAAAGACATAAAATGTTTCAGGGAACATATCAACACGACTCATCTGAATTTGTAATCTATTTACTTGATATTATTAATGATGAAATAAAAGATTCATCACTACTTAATTCTATTTATGGAATACATATGAATATTAAAATTAAATGTAAATTAAGAGAATGTTTAAATATTGTTAATAATAAAGAGATTAGCAATATTTTATTTTTAGATATAGAACCTGAATATAAGGAATTAGATGATTTGTATCGTTCTCATCGTTCCAAAGATAAATTAGAATCAGATAATATGTATTATTGTGATAAATGTAAAGCTAAAAGAATTGCTTCCAAAAGAACACAAATTGATATATGGCCTTCTCATCTTATCATTATATTGAAAAGATTCAAACAAACTGGATTCAGAGTACAAAAGATAAATCAACCAATTGATATTCCATTAGAATGGCGACATAATAATATGTTACAAGGAGCTATAATTCATTATGGTAATATGAATGGTGGTCATTATGTATATATAGGAAAATATAATGATAAGTGGTATCTCTTTGATGATAGTAATATTTCTGAAATTTTATCTCAAGAAAAATTAAAAGTTCTATTAACTCATGCTTATTGTTTATATTTTAAAAATTAACTATTTAATTTTCTATTTGTATTAGTACGTCCAAAGAAATTTCGATTATCATTTATACCATCATCAAAACTAACATCAAATTTCTTATTTGAAAATATAGTTTCAGGCATTGATTTTGAGTTTAATAACTCTTTTGAAAATGAGGATGCAACTTGTTTAATTTTATCAGGATTATAATTTATAATATTATTTGTTAAATCTTTAATAGTATTACCAAGTGGTATATTGAGATATTTTAGACCTTGTATTAAAATTAAAATATATAATAATCCTTTCCCCATATCCCAAATTATATTCCATAATTTATTTGAAAATAAAATAAGAACAATTATTAATAATAAAGTATTTTTATTCATTATTTAATACTATAAAAAATATTTATCTATAATCATATATATATATATAAATGTTTGACAATGAAAATAAATATATGAAGTACGCAACAGCTAAAAGCATTGTGCCTAGTTTAGATATTTATGAAAATAAATATCTAAAGTACAAAGCTAAGTATATGAAATTAAAGAAGCAGCAATACATAATGAAAGGTGGTAGCGATAATAATACATTATATTTATTTAAAGCAGAATGGTGTCCTCATTGTATTAATTTTAAGGAATCTTGGGATATTTTACAGAAAGATATGAAAGGAAAAGTTAATTTCATTGCATATGATGCTGATAAAGATAAATCTATTATAAAAAAATATAATGTTGAAGGATTTCCCACATTAATGTTAAAAACAAAAAATAAAGTTATTGAATATGTTGGAGAACGTAATATTGAAGGAATTAAACAATTTATTAAAGAATATTCTAATTAGCTATCAATAATTTGCTAACAATTACTGTAACATTCAATAAAGCTATCACTTGATTCTGATAAATTTTCTTTACATCGAGTGGATACTTCTTTTAAGGGGCCGATTGTATTAACACAATCTATCATTTTGTCAATATTTGTGATTTTATTCTCTAATGAATGACAAATATTAGTAACATCAGTTGATGATGAGTTTAATTTTGCCAAGTTTGATAACATAGATGATGATACTTTAACTTCTTTTTTTTTAGATTGTTCACACTCTTTTAATATTTTATTATTTGGTTTTAATTCCCATTTATTCTTTTTCTTATTAAATATATTCACATTAGTCTCGGTAGATAATAATAATAATGTTTTTAAATTTGGATTTTTACATAAATTATCTAATAATATTTTATCTATTGATGGATAATATGAATTTATATTTTCATTTAAATCACTCATTTATATTTATTAGATTTTTTTATTTATTTTTTTCAAACTAATGTTTGTTTTGTAGCAAAATATTCATATATAATATATAGGGCATGAATATATCTTGAACTTTTTTATTTATTATTAAATTTTTTTGAACCATTTTATCTTGATTTGATAATATTTCTGTTTTAGATTGTAATATATATTCATCATACATATCTTCACATATTGCTTCTAAATTATTTATTTGAATTGAAAATTTAGATAATTCCTCTAAATATTTTATATTTATATTATTATCAATCATATAATGATTCATATTTTCTATTTTATTTTTAATATTATTCATTTTATTGAGAATAGAATCTAATATAGATTCAGAAACCTCCATTATAATTTAATTATTCCCAAGTCTTTAAGTCCATCAAGAATATTATTATAATTTTTATCTTGGGGTTTTTGTTTTACAACACCTCGTTTCATATCTTCAAATGTTCCTATATAATTATTTTGTACATTAGTTTGTGTATTATTAGATGTATTATTATTAACTACTTTTGTTTTAAGAGGTTTATATTCAGTATCCTGTGATATTCTTTCAGCTTCTTTAGTTTTAATCATATTCATAATATCAGTCTTATTTAATATATTATCTTTTTGTAATACTAAATCTTTACTATCATTAATTTTATTTGGTATGATACCAGTTATTGGATTATATATTGTATTAGATAGATTAAATTCAGTTAGAGTTCTTTCAATATCAATGGTATTAAATTTATTCATAATATCAGGATTATATTTATCTTTTTTTTGTTTTAAAAAAATGTTATTCTCCATATATATATGATATATATTTTTCCTTTATACCTAGTTACATCCCCTAAAAATCTAATAATAGAAAAAGTAAGGTGATAAATGATGTCAAGCCCAAATAATGCCTATAACAATTATAATTAGATTAATTTACTGTACTCTTATTTAGTTAGTATTATTCATATTTTTAATTTAGATAAATAATTTTATAGTATATTATAATATGCCAAAAACAGTTTTTCAATACCAAAAAGAAAGAGAAGAAATCTTGCAAGAAGTATTTAGAATTCTAGAAGTAAATGAAAATAATAATAAGTTTTTTTTAGATAATTTAGATAATAACATACAGAAACAAAATGATATTATTGGTATAATGGAGCATGTACGTAAATATTTCATATGTGGAAAATGGACATGTTTTGTAAATATAAATGTTAAAAGATATTGGTTTTCACTAATTAAATATATTCTTAAAGAGTTTAATTATAAATTAGAACCTCATAAAACTTCAAAGCGAGTTGAAAAAAATAAATATAAATGTGCTACATATTATCATGTAATTAAAAATAAATCTTAAAATTAATAAAAAAATATATTAGTTTTAGATATACAGTATCATACTGTATATCTAAAACTATTTTCTATATCATAATATATGACCAATAATATTAGTTTGAAAAATTTCCTCAAAACTTATACTGCTATTTCTAATAAATTTATTGATGAATACTATAAATTTTATGAAATGTGTGAAACAAATAAGTTTGGAATTGATGCATTAAAAGTTATTAAATATTTAGAATTAGATAGTGAGAGATTTTTTTATGAAAGATTAAGGTTACGTTTTGTATTAAATCAAGACTATATTATAAAAAAATTAGATAATAAAAAAGTAAAAAATACTCAACATACTTTTTATTATTTATCATTTGATGGTTTTGAAAAAGTATGTATGACCTCAAAAAGTGAAAAAGGTAATGCAGTAAGAGACTACTTTATTACTTTAAGAAAATTTATTGAATATTATAGACAACACTTTGCTAATAATATAAATAAAATGGCTAAAGGGAAAAAATGTATTTATATTATTTTAGCTAATAAAGATAAAAATATTTTTAAAGTTGGGCGTTCTAAAGATATACGTAAAAGATTATATAGTTATGCTACTGGTAAAGATAAACATCCCGATATTAAGTTTATTATGCTTATAGATGAACCTAAGAAAGTAGAAGATTGTACTAAAGTTTTTACAGCTAAAAATATAGTCAGAGGAAAACAGGAATTATATAAAATTGATTTTGATACACTTAAAAGTATTATATTTAATTGTGCATTCCTATCTAAACAATTTAATAAAATTATTTATACTAATGAAAATAATACATTAGATTCATATATTGTTTATGATGAAGGTACTAATGAATATTTAGATACTGATAATAATATTATTGGTTTTGAAAAAGTTGTTAAGAAAGTTAATAAATAAAATTTAGATTTTGTTTTAATTATTCACTTTAAGTATGCATTTTCATAATGTTACAAAAAATCTTCATGAGTATAAATATTAAGGTATGTAAAGGCTTATTTATTATTATTAATAAAAATGGATTTGTATGACATATTAGAAATAAAATCTAATGCATCTGAGATTGAAATTAAGAAAGCTTATCATAAACTTGTTAAAATTTATCATCCCGACAAAAATAAATCACCTAATGCGAGTCAAAAGTTTCAAAAAATTCAGTCTGCTTATGAGATTTTAATTAATGATAAATCTCGAGCAGAATATCATAGAATGAATGATATACAAAAAGATGGATTCTTAAAATACTTGGATAAGATTATTAATTTATTTAAGCAAGGTAATACAGATGAAGCTGTATCTGAGATTATAAAAGATACAATTGATATTAATGAATTAAATCATTATGGTATTACAAGTCAAGACATTGATTATATACAAAAGAATATTATGAATTTTTTTAAATCAATAAATGTAAAAGAATTATTTAATTTAATAAAGAATGGGATTGTTCCAAAGAAACAGTTCAATAATACGATAAACTGTTCAGAATCTGATATAGAATTATATGATGAAATGTGTGCAGAATATTATTATACATTACCAATCAGTCTTCAAAATATAAATTCTTATGATATTAGATTAGAACTATCTATTAAATTAGGTGATATAACAAATAAATGTAAAAGAAAAATAAAAATTAAAAGAAAAATAAATGATACATTAGATACACAAACATTTCTTTTTGATGTTACAACACCATATGTTGTATTTTATGGTGCAGGAGATATTGTAGGTGAAGATTACGGTGACTTGATTATAAGATTAATTCTTCCTAATAATTTAATATGGGATGATAATGTTATTTTAATTGAACAATCAATGTCACTTTATGAGATGGTTTATGGAATAGATATTAATTGTGATATGGGAGAAGATACATTTAATGTTAGATGGATAGCAAGTCGAGATGGATTCTATGTTAAAATACCAAATGCAGATTGTAATATGGCAATAAAATTATGTTTAAATTATGAAGATACAAATCAAAGAGAGGAATTATTAAGAATACATTTTTCTTGATATAAATTATTAAAATATATAGATATATATAAATGAAATGGTCTAATTTTACTATAAAATATATGGAAGAATATAAAAAAAATCCAATTGAAATATCAGAAGATACAAAATTATTAGAATTGATTAAAAAAGAGAGAGAAAATATTTGCAAGTTTATAAAATCAATTATTACTAATAATCCTATTGAAATTAGAAAAGGGAAGGTAGATAATAACCTTTTCTTAAAAAATATTACTAAATATGCAAAAACAGATTGGGTTGATAGTACTAATGTAATGAAAGAATTAGATAATTTGGATTCAACTTATTTAATAGAATGGGATAATATTAGGATTATTATAAGAGGATATGGATTATTAAATAGAATAAATTATATTGTCTATTTTATAGAATATTTTAAAATGAAAACAAATAAAAAAACTAAATTAGATATATATCTTATATTAACAGGATTAGAAAAACAATTTCCAACAGATAATAATATTGTGGATATTACTACAGCAAATAGTGGTTATACTGATTTCAGAAAAAATATAATTTTTATATGGAGAAAAGAGGAGTGTGAGAAAGTATTATTTCATGAGTTAGTACATTTCTATGATTTGGATCACAAGTTTGAAAATGTACATTTGGATTTAAAATCTACAGAAACATCATATCATGAAGCTATAACTGATTTTAAAGGAATATATTATCATTTAATTTATTTATCTATTATTAGTAATTATCCAATAAAGAAATTATTAGAAATAGAATATATATTTATTAGAAATCAAGCGATACAAATGAATATATATTTAGGATTAGGAACATGGACTAATATTAATAATATATTAATTAAACAAAATACTCCTGCATTTTCTTATTATATCCTAAAATATTTATTATTCAGATATAGTTTATCAAATGATATAAATAAATTTATATTAAATAATAGTTATAATGAATTATTACAAATAATATTAGAAATGGGTAAAGATGAATTTAAGAATATATATAATATTATTAAAGGAAAATCATCTAGAATGTCTAGTTTACAATTAGACTAATTACATTAGATTAATTACACATCAACTTGTATTTTAGTTTCATCTTTTGGATAGAATGATGCTAACCAAGTTTGAAACTTTCCAAATGGAATATCAACAGGACTTTCAAGCCCTAGTTTAGTTGCTGTTTTCATATCAATCTTAGTCATTTGTTTATCTTTTAATTGTAATTCCTTAAACTTATTGTGAAGAGCTGCTACAACTTTAGGTCTTGGCATAGTTACATCATCTGCAAGATTTAGAAATTTTCGAAGAATTTCAGGAACTGGTTGTTCTTTATTAAAACCACCATTTACATTACCTTTACGCTTTGGTTTTTCACTACGAACACGTTTTAAATCATACTCATGTGATTTTTCAAGTTGGTCATAATCTGTACGTTGAAGTCGTTCCATCTCTTTAATCTTAACTTCTGTTTCTTTTAGACCCTTAAGTTGGTCACTCTTTGTTTTGTAAAGATTTTTAATCTCTAGCTTTCGAGATTTAATACGATTCTTTACAATATCAAATGTTTCTTTTATTTTTTTAGATTTAGTAACTTTATCGTCTTCAGATTCTTCATCTGAATCATCTGAAATCATTTCTTTTACTTGTTGTTCATCTTCAGATTCTTCATCTGAATCATTGGGTTTTTTAGTACTCGCTTTAGAAACAGGTTTAGCAACAGGTTCATCTTCAGATTCTTCATCTGAATCATTGGGTTTTTTAGTACTCACTTTAGAAACAGGTTCATCTTCGGATTCTGATTCTGTTTTAAAATCTTCATCATCAGATTCCGTATCTGGTTGAATTTTCTTTTTAGAAATAGTTTTAGAAATAGTTTTAGTAGAAGCACGGCTTTTTCCTAATAAAGTAGCTGAAGAAAAACAACGTTTTTCTTCAGGTTCATCTTCAGAGTCTTCTTTCTTAAAGGGCTTTTCATTTAAAACATTTACCTTCTTATTAGTTTTGGGCATTAATATAATATAACAATTGAAACTAATATTTTAATTAATCAATTTTTTTATCAATGATATTAAAAATTGATTAATTAAATGTAAATGAAACGACAATTTTGTCTGTTTTACGATCACTTAAATTCATATATATTGGTTTATTGTTATATGAAGGTTGATTTTGTTGTATATTTGTATATAATTTCTTTTTTTTAATTCTAATATCTTTTTTTGGTTTTCGTTTATCTATTTTATTCTTTTTATTCATATCCATTTCTATAATATTATGATGGTCTTTTATATAATCATAAATTTTTTTTGATATAAACCATTTAAAAAAATTTAGTTGACCTATTGTTGTTATAATGCAAGTATTATTCATAAAATATGGTATTCTATCACCTCTACTAAATGGATCAAAATGTTTTTTCTGAAATGCTTTTAATTGTTGTTTATATGATATATGAACATTAAATTGTTGTTCTATTTCACTTTCTTTTAATTTAAAATTTATTTTATTATTTTTTGAATATTTTGTAACAAAATGATCTATCAATCTAATTGAAATATTTGATTCAGAATTTATAATTGGTATAAATAATTTTATATTATTATCATCTTCATAAAATTTTTCAAGGGATTTCAAGATCATATTTTCTTGAGAACTTACTTGCATATTTTTTAAAACTTCCTGATTTAATTTTGTAGATTCTATCATTTATTCACAAAGGAAATATATATATATATTATAGTAAGAATCTCTTTAAATCTAATTATGATTCTTCTGATGTTTCAGCATCTAATCCTAAACCTTCTGAACTACTAGAGCTACTAAATTTTGATTTACCCAAGTTAATAGTATTTAAAATAGATATATTTATATCGGTGGTATCTTCATCTTGAGTAAGTTGACTAATAATATCTTTATCTAATGTTACAAATACATTATTATTAATTTCAGTATCTGGTATATCATCTTCATCTTCTTCATCAGATTCAACAAATCGATAATTATATACATCTTCACGAGCAGTAAAAGAAATTAATATTGGACGTAAAAATATACCAAAGTCATTATTTGAATTTATCCAAACTGCATATACTTCTAATATCATTTTACACCAAGAATTTTCAGGTACATCTTGTAACTTGATTTTTTTAGAGTTATCTAATTGTAGGATTGTTTCAAAATCAGAATTTTTTAAAATTTTAACCTTAAATGTACCATTTTTATATTCAACTGATTCACGCACTATTTTTTGAAAATTAATTGTATCATTATTACCGGTTAAATTAAACCAATTTGTTGCATTGTAAATTGCATCATTCTTTAATTTATTTTCCAATTCATTTAAAAATTTAATAAATTTATCTACTTTCTTTTGTTCTTTTCCAATAAATGCTAATTCAATTTCTGCATAACCATTTGCATTTTCAGGTTTATTAATATTTAATAATGTTGGTGTTTGAAACACAAAATTTTTAAGTCTATTTTTATCATTCATTTTAATTAAAATAATCTTTTTATTTTGAGTTTGTTTCTGTTTTGGATATACCATTTTACTAAAATCAATAGAACTAATTTTAAGAGGTTCTTGACAATTCATATATAACTATTATTAAAATAATCCTTAAATAATTTTATAAATTAATTAGACAAATGATATCACATATTTGCTTTTTTAGACTTTGAAACTGTAAATTTATTCTTTGATTTTGTAACCTTTGGTTCATTATCTGAATCATCTGAATCAACTTTTTTTACAACAGCTTTTTTAACTGGAGTTACTGGTTCATCATCAGATTCTTCATCTGAATCAACTTCGACAGTTTTTACAGGAGTTTTTAATTTTGATACTGGTACAGTCTTTACTGGAACATCATCTGATTCTTCATCAGAATCAACATTAGTTTTCTTTACTACTGGTTCATTCTTCGACATAGTTGAAGAAAGACTTTGTTTTTCTTCATCGTGTGTTTCATCATCAGAATCAAGAAATGTATCTGATTCCATATACTTTTGAAGATTGTTACCACTACCCTTCTTTGGTTCAACTTCAAGTCGAACAACCTTAAATGTTACACCATAACTTGCACCCTTCTTATTTGGTGGTTGTGCCCAAAGTTTAACTGGTCGAACAATTGGACGAATCTTACTGAGCCAAACTTGTTTAGCCATTTCATCAATTGTAGTTACTTCAGTCTTAGTACGAATACGTTTTTGCTTACCATCAACTTCTTTTGCTTCTGAAAGAAACACAGGAGTTTTAATCTTGTAATCAGGATAAGTTGTATCAAGCTTTAACTTCATATAAAATGGATAAGAAGGGTGTTTGTATTTACTATCTTTACTTTGAGGTACATCTTCTTGTACACGAATCACAGGTTGATATTCATACTTGTTTGCTTTATCACCCATTAATTTTTCTCGCATAGCATGATTACCTAGACGTTGGTCTAGAGCTTGCAGTTTTTCAGTAAGTTGTTTGACTTCTGGAATATTTTGATTAAGAGGAATCTTAATAAAATCTCTTTTTGAATCATCTGGATAAAATTCGCATACACTTGGAACACCCATACAATCAATATGGAACCAAGGGAATTGAATTAGTAGAGGACCATCAATCGTATCATAACGAGGATATGCAATTCGTTGTCCTTTAGAACGTTGATTCTCTTCAAGTTCTGTAAAGCTGAGCTTTTCGGGTTGAAAGTTTGAAAACATAGTTGTAGAATTAATTGAATTTGCGCTAGACATTAAATATATATAAGATTGTATAACAATAGCTTTTTATATCAATTTTTTTGGATTAATAAAACTGTTTAAAGAGTCTATAATATTATATATTAAAATGAATAACGACGATTTACAACTAGAGACATTTGATAGTCTCAATTTAAATGAACATCTGTTAAAAGGTGTGTATTTACATGGTTTTACCCAACCATCTAAAATTCAAATAAAGGGTATTGGTAGTATTAATACAGGAAGAGATTGCATTCTTCAATCACAATCAGGTACTGGTAAAACAGCTACTTATTTACTAGGTGTTATGAATCGATTAGAATCTGAAGAGAAAGCGTGTCAGGGTCTAGTAATTACACCAACCCGTGAACTTGCAACACAGGTATATGATGTAGCATCTAATTTAACAAAATATACAAATTTTAAAATTGCAAAGTGTACAGGTGGTACTGATGTTAACCAAACAAGACAAGATATTAAAGTGGCTAGTATGGTAGTTGGTACACTTGGTAGAATTCATCATATGATTAATGAGAAAAAAATTAATGTACATAAACTCAAGTTTATTGTACTGGATGAAGCTGATGAATTGTTGTCAGAAGGAATTTGTGAAAAGATGCAAAATTTATTTGATAGAGCACCTGCAGGAATTCAAGTAGTATTAATTTCAGCAACAATGTCAATTAATGTATTTAATGCTAGTAAAAAATTTATGCACGAACCGATTAAAGTGTTGTTGAAAAATAATGAGGTAATTGTTGATCTAATTAGTCAATTTTATTTAGATGTTGAAACAGAAGAACTTAAATTTGATACATTGTTAGATTTGTATAATTTGGTTTCAACCTCACAAGCAATCATTTTTTGCAATACAATTAGAAAGGTAGAATGGTTGGAACAGAACTTGAAACAAAACAATTTCCCCATTACTGTGATTCATAGTAATATGGGACAAACCGAACGTGATAATGTAGTAAAAGAATTTCGAGATGGTAAGACTCGTCTATTACTCACTACTGATTTGCTATCTCGTGGTATTGATATTCCACAAGTTAATCTTGTAATCAATTATGATTTACCACCAAACAAAGAGACTTATGTACATCGCATTGGTCGATGTGGTCGTTTTGATAAGAAGGGTGTTGCCATTACAATGGTTAAAATGACCGACCCTATGGATGTTAAAACATTTAATAAAATGAAACATTTTTACAAGATGGATATTAAAGAGATGCCTGATTCCATTGAAAAATATCTTTAATATAAAAATATATAATAATTATCTAATTATTATATATGGAAAATATAGATTTAATTTTTTTATTTGTAATAGCTGCTTTTGTTGGCTATTATTTCTGTAAAAAAGAAAGTTTTGACTCTATCGAAGAGTTTTCTGCTATTAATGACGCGAGACAAGCTGTAAGAGAAGTTTATAATGCTGATGTTGATG
>Ga0164292_10001164_pt1 | contig 21106 bp, 18 predicted proteins | sample GEODES117metaG_FD_111486 | JGI IMG/M metagenome (GOLD analysis project Ga0164292, IMG submission 111486) | Eutrophic lake water microbial communities from Lake Mendota, Wisconsin, USA - GEODES117 metaG | ecosystem: Environmental > Aquatic > Freshwater > Lake | place: USA: Lake Mendota...
CCGACCTCGAACTTGAACAGATCAGGATAGCTTCGAGCGATCATGACTGTGACGGTTTCATAGGCCTTGGTGGAGAACCTGTTCTGCGCTTGATAAGGCGCGCGGTCTATCAGCGGACCTATCGCACGTACGAAGGTCCCGCGCGTGCGTTGCAGTCGTCCGCCTTTCGCAAATGCGCTCCTCTCATCGCTATCCCAACCACATCCGCCTGCGTTGGCCTGCAGCCGATCCTGGCGCATGAGGCCCGCGGCAGTAGGCGAATGAGCGCAGCTGATTGCACTATGCTCCCTGATGCGGTGCTGTGTGATCCGACCCTCACAGTTGAACAAGACGCCCATGCAACCGCTGCTGCAGGCATGGACGCCTTAACACACTGTCTTGAAGCCTATCTTGGCATGACATGGAACCCGCCCGCAGATGGTATCGCGCTCGATGGTATTCGGCGCGCGATGGGCAATCTCGATCAGGCCGTGCACGATGGAAGCAACCTTCGCGCCCGACGCGAGATGATGGCCGCTGCACTCGATGCTGGCCTCGCCTCGCAAAAGGGACTCGGCGCAGTTGAGGCTCTGTCTTGTGCGTTGGAGGCTGAAGTTGGCCACGCACTCCAGCATGGCTGTTTGCACGCCGCGCTGCTTCCTGTTGTTCTCAACTTCAATGCACCGGCAATTTGCGACCGTATGGGTACACTACGAAGCATATTAGGTGCTGGCCGCGATTTAGATGTGATGCAGTCATTCACCTCACTTGGGGCCAGTATCCATCTGCCTTCTAATCTTGCAGCACTGAAACTGGACAGTGCAGCCTGCCAACGCGTTGCAAAGCGAGCCGCCGAGCACCCCTCTACGCGCACCAACCCGCGCCACATCAAGGCAGCCGATTATGCCTGGATGCTTGAACATGTGGAGTGAGGCTTGGCTACCGTACGGTCAGGGCATGGATATTCTGCCTTGCCAGCCACGAGCGTTGACCTAAACTCGTCTAAAGACTGCACCGCTAGAGTGCGGGAGGGAGGAACATGAGTTCAGCGCTGGCCGTGTTTCACGGTGATTTCGGGCGTGTGTGTCTTTACGCGATGGACCGCACAATGGTGCCGCATGCGCATCGTGAGGGGCATCTGATTTTTCACATTCAGGGGCCTGCTGGAGAGGTCGTCATCGACGGTAAACCGTATCCGATATCGCCTAGCCAGGCTGTCGCGATCAGCCCCTGGCAAACACACTATTATCGCGATATCGACCGGCAAAGGCCAACACTTGCGCTGGTGCTGTATATTCGCCCTGCCTGGTTTCTGGACGTCAGCCGCTGCTCCAGATCGTCGCTCAGGTTCGGCCGTGTCGGCGTGGAGGTCACTGACCATATCGCGCGGCTGGTTTATGGCAACGCCAACGCCATGCTGGACATCGACCGGGAAGATACGATGCTCGAGGACCGCCTGTGCGCGCTTACCGAGAGTTGTTTCGACCAGTCGTGGCAATGGACCGAAAGCGGCAGCAGTTTCGTTGGTCACGCTACGCCGGTGCGCGACTACCGTGTACGAAATGCGATGCGCGTCCTGGTGGAGCGGCTGTGTGAGCCACTGGATCTTGATGATGTCGCACGCAGAGTTGGCCTTTCACGGCCTCACTTTTACAAACTGTTTCGCCAGCAAGTTGGCGTCACACCCAATATCTATCTCAACTCGCTGCGCATGGAGCAGGCCATCGACCGATTGACGGCATCGCAGGACGCAGTCGCGGGCATCGGGCTTGACCTGGGTTTTTCAAGTCAGGCCAGTTTTTCACGTTTTTTCATCGCCAACGGTGTTGTCCCTCCAAGCACCTATCGCCGCAGCGTGCATATGGCGTCCTTCTCGTGAGCGGCCTACTCGGACCGCTCAATGTTGCTACAAGCGGCACAAGGATAAGACTGTCGGGTACGCCGTTTTATCAGCATGCGAACTAGCGTCGTGGCGTTGTGGTGACGGAAAGCCGTTCATCGCCTTTATCAGGGGTTCCGACGGGACAAATGCAGAGCTTCTACAAGCGCCATCCTGTCTGGTCGATCATCCTGCTCTTTCTGATTGCGGGCTTCGTCTGGCTGATCGCCACGCCGTGGTCGCCCGGGCTTGAACAGGTCCTGGGCCGCAAACGCATCTTCCTGAATGCGGTTCTGTCCGGTATCACGCTGGGCGCGCTCTACTTTTTGGTCGCCAGCGGGTTCACCCTGATTTTCGGACTTATGCGCAACGTCAACCTTGCCCATGGCTCATTGTATCTTTTGGGCGGCTACATCGGTTATGAAGTTGCCAACGTGACGGGATACTGGCTTCTGGCCTTCCCGGTCGTGTTCGTGCTGGTTGGCGCTCTGGGTCTCGTCCTGCAGCATCAGGTATTCCGGCGGATGGAAGGTGAGGAACTGCGCCAGACCCTTGTCACCATCGGCATTTCCGTCGTTCTGGCTGACATCATGCTCTGGATCTGGGGCGGGCAGAGCTATCAGGTTCTTTCTCCGGACTGGTTGAGCGGGCCGATGACGCTCCCACTCGTTACTGCGCTGCGCTCGAACGGCGACCCGGTCTATCTCACCTATCCTCAGGTTCGGATTGTCATCCTTGTCGCGGCAATCATCATTGGGATTGCGATGTGGCTGGTGCTCAATCGCTCGAGGCTTGGCATGCTGATCAGGGCAGGGGTGGATGACCGCGAGATGCTGGCCGCGTCTGGCGTTCGTATCCAGTATGTCTTTCTCGCCGTGTTCGCGTTTGGCGCGGGCATGGCTGGGATGGCTGGCATCGTTGGCGGCACATTCCAGTCGCTGACACCGGGTGAGGACACGCGTTTCCTGCTGGCGTCGTTGGTGGTGGTGATCGTGGGTGGCATGGGCTCGATCCCTGGCGCTGCAATTGGCGCACTGATCATCGGCCTCGCCGAGCAACTCGGGCTAGTCTACGCGCCTACCTATTCGGTGGTCTTCACCTTTCTGATCATGGCCGCGGTGCTTGCTTTTCGCCCGCAGGGCCTCCTTGGGGCGGGTCGCTAGATGACATACGTCGTCCGCCGAGCCGAGCCGACCCAGCCAACGCTGTTTGAGAAGGTCCCCGCGATCTGGTGGGCCATTGCGCTGCTGCTCATTGCGATGCCACTGTTCGCCAGCAATTTTGTACTGTTCCAGATATTTGGCTGGACATTCATTCTCGGCATGATCGCCCTATCGCTGATGTTCCTGGCGGGCTATGGCGGAATGGTAAGCCTGATCCAGATGACCGTCGGCGCCATGGCGGGCTATATGGTCGCGATCCTTGGCACCAGCGGCGTGCCAACCATCAGCCTTGGCTGGCCATGGTGGCTGTATATCCCTGTCGCGATTCTGATGGCTGCCATCTTCGGCACACTGGTCGGGGCGCTCGCGGTCCGGACAGAGGGCATCTACACGATCATGATCACGCTGGCGATCGCGTCGGCCTTCTTTTACTTCACCCGCCAGAACTACGGCCTGTTCAACGGCTATACCGGTTTCAATCGCGTCATCCCGCCCGAATTATTCGGCATCGACTGGCGCCAGGCGACGCCCTTCTACTACCTTACGCTGACCTGCGCAGCGTTGTCCTATTTCACAGTGGTCTATGTCTCGCGCTCGCCCTTCGGATTGGCGCTGCAAGGCGTGCGTGATAATCCGCGCCGCATGGGCGCGCTCGGCTTTTCGGTCACCGCCCACCGCATTCTTGCCTATACCTTCTCGAGCGTGATTGCAGCCGTGGGCGGCATCCTGCTCGTCTGGCAGAACTCGCAGGTATCGCCGGGCACAGCAGGCATTCCGCAGGTCATAGATATTCTCGTCATCGCTGTTGTCGGCGGCATCAAGCGGCCCATTGGCCCCTTCATTGGCGCGTTGATCTACGTTCTGCTGCGGGTCTACTCACCAGATGTTTTGCTGGCCTTCGGTCTTTCGGGTGAACGTTTCAAGCTGGTGATCGGTCTGGGTTTTCTGATCATCGTTTTCTTCTCGCCCGATGGCGTACTTGGCCTTTGGGAGAAGTACAAGGCGCGGCGTGCCGCGCAGACTGATCCCTTGCGCGGGGGGCGGTCATGATGCTCCCCGAGACGAAACCACCTGATATTCGCAACACAGCCGAGCGGCTGAGTTCGGTCAGTTCTGGCAACGCGCTGGAGTTGCGCGGCGTCACCAAGCTGTTCGGCGCGCTCGCGGCGATCTCGGATGTGACGCTGACCGTCCGTCCCGGCGAACGGCGAGCAGTGCTTGGCTCGAATGGTGCCGGCAAGACCACGCTGTTCAACTGTGTTACCGGAGACTTCCTGCCGACATCCGGCACGATCCGTCTGTTTGGCGAAGATGTTACCAACTTCCCGGCCCATGAGCGCATCAGGCGCGGTCTGCGTCGCACATATCAGATTTCGCTCCTGTTCGGAGGGTTGTCAGTAGCGGACAACGTCTATCTGGCTTGCCGCGGCGTCTCACGCGGGCGCTTCTCGCTTTTGCGCCCGCGCGCCAATGATGTACTGGTGGCACGCGCCCTCGAGCTGATCGAGGCTGTGCACCTGACACCATCGAAAGACGCACTCGTGGCCAACCTGTCCTATGGGCAGCAGCGCCAGCTTGAAATTGCGCTGGCGTTGGCAGGTGCGCCACGGTTCATCCTGTTTGACGAACCGGCAGCGGGGTTATCGCCGACCGAGCGCTCGGAACTTGTCTCCATCCTCACGGGCCTGCCGGGGCATATCGGCTTCATCATCATCGAGCATGACATGGATGTGGCGCTGCGCGTCGCGGAGAGCGTGACGATGATGCACAATGGCAGGGTCTTCAAGGAAGGCACACCTGCCGAGATCGAGAATGATGCCGAAGTCCAGGAACTCTATCTGGGGGCAGGCGGCCATGAATGACGGTTCCCGCGGTGCTAGACGCGCGCCTGCGCTCGAAGTGCGAGGCCTCAATGTCTATTATGGTGCATCCCACGCTTTGCAGGGCGTCGACCTCAAACTCGACCAGGGCGTATTATCCGTTGTTGGGCGCAATGGCATGGGCAAGACCACGCTCTGCAAGGCCATCATGGGGTTGGTGCCAATCTCGTCAGGCTCCATCAGCTTTGGCGGGCAGGCACTCGTTGGCCTCTCACCAGCGGACATCGCACAGCTCGGCGTTGGCTACGTCCCCCAGGGCCGCCGTCTGTGGCGTTCGCTGACGGTCGACGAGCACCTGCGCATGGTCGAGGGGCGCCGCAAGGGGGGCTGGACCATCGATCGCATCTATTCAACCTTCCCCCGCCTTGCCGAGCGCAAATCCAATGGCGGTGCGCAACTCTCCGGCGGCGAGCAGCAGATGCTGGCGATCTCGCGCGCCCTCCTGGCCAACCCCAAGATACTGATCATGGACGAGCCCACGGAAGGGCTTGCCCCTGTCATTGTTGCTCAAGTCGAGGAAATGCTGGTCCGGCTTGGCGAAGAAGGCGACATGGATGTTCTGGTCATCGAGCAGAATATTGGTGTCGCCTGCATGATTGCCGACAACGTCGCGATCATGGTCAACGGGCGCGTCAACCGCATCGCGCCGGCCCGTGATCTGGCCGCCGACCGCGAGTTGCAGCAGCGGCTCCTCGGCGTCGGACGCCACGGCCATGAAGATGCCGTTCCGGCCCCGGCGGCTCCCCCTGGTGCGACCCAACCGCAGGCGAGCAGCTCCACGTCCATCAAAATCTACAACTCTAACCCGGTCGCGCCAACGCGCTGGTCGCAGCCCGTTCCGGTCGCACGGCTGGAGCAACTCGCCAAGGTCGTGACCACCCGACCGCTGACAGCGCTTTCGACAAGTCCGGAGATCCGGCCTCTCGCAGCCCCCGGCGAAAACGTGGTTCTTGTCGTCGGGACGATGGACACCAAGGGCGAGGAACTGCGCTACATGCGCGATCTCGTCCGCACCGCCGGCCTGCCGGTGCGGATGGTTGATCTGTCGACTTCGGGCGGTCATTCCGGAGCGGAAATCCCGGCTCACCAGATCGCCGCCTTCCATCCTCGCGGTGCCTCGGGCGTGTTCACCGGTGATCGGGGCCAGTCTGTTGCCGGTATGACGGAGGCTTTCCAGCGCTGGATGGCCCGGCAAAGCGGCATCGCGGGCGTGCTCTCGGCCGGCGGATCAGGAGGCACTGCCATTGTTGCTCCAGCTATGCGGGCCTTGCCCGTAGGCACACCGAAACTGATCGTCTCGACGGTCGCCTCAGGCGAGGTCAGCAAGTATGTTGGCGCGTCCGACATCATGCTGATGCCTTCGGTCGCTGATGTGCAGGGTCTCAACGCCATCACCGAGGAGGTGCTCGGCAATGCGGCGCAGGCCATGGTTGGCATGGTCCTGGCGCGCAAGGCAAAGCGGACAACACGGGCCGGCAAACCCGCCATAGGCCTCACCATGTTCGGCGTGACAACGCCTTGTGTGCAGCAGGTCGTGAAGACCTTGCAGACGAGCTATGACTGCCTCGTTTTCCACGCCACCGGCATCGGCGGGCAGGCCATGGAAAAGCTGGTCGATGGCGGCAAGCTCGTCGGCGTCATCGACGTCAGCACCACCGAGCTCTGCGACCTGATGATGGGTGGGGTCTTCCCGTGCACGGAGGACCGTTTCGGCGCGATCATCCGCACTCGTCTGCCCTATGTCGGATCGGTGGGCGCGCTCGACATGGTCAATTTCGGCGCGCCCGAAACCGTGCCGGAGCGCTTCAGGGGTCGCACCTTCTATCAACACAACCCGCAGGTGACGCTGATGCGTACCACACCGGAAGAATGCGCCCGTATGGGGCAATGGATCGGCGAGCGCCTCAACCTCATGGAAGGCCCGGTGCGCTTCTTCCTGCCCGAAGGCGGGGTCTCGGCGCTCGATGCGCCGGCAAAGCCATTCCATGATCTCACGGCCCGCGCCGCGTTGTTCAACGCCATTGAGCAAACTGTGCGGCAGACCGCTTCGCGCCAGATCATCAAGCTGCCGCACCACATCAACGCACCCGAATTCGCCGCTGCTCTTGTCGCGTCGTTCAATGCCCTGCACGTCAGCAACCGTCCTGTCCGCCGCAAAGAAGCCAGCCTATGATCGCCCGTCAGACAATTCTCGATCGTTTCCGTGACATGATGGCCAAAGGCATCCCCATCATCGGCGGCGGCGCCGGCACCGGTCTCTCCGCCAAGTGCGAGGAGGCGGGCGGCATCGACCTGATCGTGATCTACAATTCAGGGCGCTACCGCATGGCCGGGCGCGGGTCCCTTGCCGGTCTCCTGGCCTATGGCGACGCCAACCAGATCGTCTTCGAAATGGCCGCAGAAGTACTGCCCGTGGTCAAGCACACACCGGTTCTGGCAGGCGTCAACGGCACCGATCCGTTCCGGATCATGGATGTGTTCCTCGATGATCTGAAGCGCATCGGCTTCTCGGGCGTGCAGAATTTTCCGACCGTCGGCCTGATCGACGGCACCTTCCGCGCCAATCTCGAAGAGACCGGCATGTCCTACGGGCTGGAGATTGATATGATCGCCAAGGCCCACGCCAAGGACATGCTGACGACGCCTTATGTGTTCAGCGCAGACAATGCCGCAGCGATGGCAAAGGCCGGGGCCGACATCATCGTTTGCCACCTTGGCCTGACCACAGGCGGCAGCATCGGGGCTTCGACCGCACTGACGCTGGCACAATGCCCGGCATTGGTCGACGAGTGGGCCGATGCGGCGCTGCGCGTCAACCCCAAGTGCATCATTCTGGTCCATGGCGGGCCGGTGGCGGTGCCGGAGGATGCCGACTTTGTTCTGAAGAACACGGCCAACTGCCATGGCTTTTATGGCGCATCTTCAATGGAGCGCCTGCCGACTGAGGTGGCGCTGACTGAACAGACCCGCGCCTTCAAGCGCATCAAAGGCAAGTAAGCTGCGCGTGGTGCAGCACGGGAGGAATGACACATGACAGGGCAAATAATCGGCCAGCTGATCCTGTGGCTTATCGTGGCCGTCGTGGCCGTTGCCATCATCTATGTCGTGATGCAGTGGCTCTACAAGCGCTCCACCAAGGAAATCGCCTTCGTCAGGACCGGCTTCCTGGGTGAAAAGGTCGTGATCGATGGCGGCGCGTTCGTCTGGCCGATCGTTCACGACATCACGCCGGTCAATATGAACACCCAACCGCTGAAAGTCTCGCGCAGCAAGAGTGAGGCGCTGATCACCAAGGATCGGATGCGCGTGGATGTCGAAGCCGAGTTCTACGTGCGCGTTCAGCCAGAGCGGCACGCCGTTGCCATGGCCGCTTCCACGTTAGGGCGGAAGACACTCGAACCGGAAAGCCTGCATGCGCTTCTCGCCGGTAAATTCGAGAGCGCTATGCGCGCCGTTGCTGCCGAGATGGACATGAGCGGCATGCATGAGAACCGTTCAAGCTATGTCGAAAGAGTGCGCGCCGCCGTCCAGGATGACCTGTCGCGCAACGGCCTTGAACTCGAATCCGTTGCCATCCTTGATATCGACCAGACCAGCCTGGAATTCTTCAACCCGTCCAACCGCTTCGACGCGGAGGGCCTGACGGTCCTGATCAAGGACATCGAGGCCCGCCGCAAGCTTCGCAACGACATCGAGCAAGACGCGATGATCCAGATCAGGACGCGCAACCTCGAAGCGGAAAAGCAGTCACTCGAGATCGAACGCGCCAGCGAGGAGGCAAGGCTGGAGCAGGAACGTGATATCGAGTTCCGCCGCGCGCAACAGCGCGCAGAACTCGCCCGCGAGCGGGCCGAACGCGAAACTCAGGCTGAGTCGGCCCAGATCACTGCGCGCGAAACCATCGAGAAAGCCCGTATTGCCAATGACCGTGCCATTGCTGAGGCCCGGATTGCATCTGAGGGCGATGTACGCAGCCGCGAGATTGCCAAGTCGAAAGCCATCGAGGGCGAAGAGATTGCTGCGCAAGAGCAAATCCAGACCGCCCGGATCTTGCAGGAGCGAGCGCTGAAGGAAGCCCGCATTGTCAACGAGCAGGAGACATCGGCCCGCGAAATCGAGCGTACCCGTGCACTGGAAGCAGCTGAGATCTCTGCGCGCGAAGGCACCGAACGTGCTCGCATCGCTCAGGAGAAGGCCATCACGGAAGCCCGCATCGAACGGGACAAGGAAACGCAGGCTCTCGAGATCGAGCGCCAGCGCACGACCGACCAAGCCGAAATCGCCGCGCGTGAACAGACAGAGCGAGCCCGTATGGCGCAGACCCTGATCCTTACGCAGACCCGCATCAAAGGCGAGGAGGACATCCGCCGCCGCGAGATTGCCCGCCAGCAAGGGCTGGATGAAGCGGAAATCACAGCCCGCGAAATCACTGAAAAGCTCCGCATTACCCAGGCTTCCAACGTTTCGGAGCAGCGCATTTCCGAGGATTTGCGCATCCGTGCCCTCGAAATCGAGCGCCAGCAATCGATCGAGGCCGCGCAGATTTCTGCTGAGCAGACAATCCGCAGCCAGACCATCGCGCGTGACAAGGTTCTGGAAGAAGCAGAGATCGCCCGCCGCGAAGCCACCGAGAAAGCGCGCATCGCCACCGAACTTGCGCTTGAGCAAGGGCGCATCGCCAGCCAGCAGACCCGCGAAGTGTCGGATATCAACCGCAAGCGCGAGGTGGAATCCGCAGAAGAAACCCGAGTGGTAGAGTTGGCCTCCAAGAAGTCGGCACGTGCCAATGCTGAGGCCGAGGTCCGAAAGGTGCAACTTGCCGCACAGGCTTCCGTCGAAACCGCCGAGGTTGAGCGCGACCGCATGGTCGAAGCTGCCAAGGTCGAGCGTCGCCAGTCGCTGGAGCAACTCGAAATCGCCAGGGTGCAAGCGCTGCGCGAAGCCGAGATCGAGAGCCGCGAGGATGTCGAGCGCACTCGGATCGCCTCCGAGCGCGGGCTCGACGAAATCCGGATCAGTCACGAAACCGAGCGCCGGAAGCTCGAGGTCGAGCGCGAGAAGACGGTTGAGACCGCTCAGATGGACAAGGCCATCACGCTCTACAAGAAGTCGCTTGAAGAATCCGGTGCCCGCGCCGCTTCCGACAAGGCAAAAGCCGATGCAATGACCGCCGAAGAACATGTCAAAACTGTTCGCGAGACCGAAACAGCCAAGCGCCGCAAGGCCATCGACGTATTGATGGCAGAGAAGTCAGCCCAGGAGCAGACGATTGCGTCAGGCGCAGAAAAGGTACGCAGCGCCGTCGAAGCCGAGGCCCAGCGACTGCTCAATGAGGCAGAGAATGTGCTCACCGATCCTGCCCGCATGTCGCTGTTCAGGCGCAAACTGCTCGAACATGTCGAGGGCATTGTCGCGGCCTCGGTCAAGCCACTGGAAAAGATCAGCGATATTCGGATCGTCCAACTGGATGGCGCAAATGGTGGTGCCAACAACGACAGTCGCGGCAGCCCGACAGATGAGGTGATCAACTCTGCCCTACGCTATCGCGTTCAAGCTCCGCTGATCGACAGCTTGCTTGCGGACATTGGCATCGATGGATCCAACCTTGCCAAGCAAGGTGGCCTGATCCGCGAGGCGTCGGATATGCAGCGTGTGGCGGCCGACGCGAAAAAGTCTGCCGCTCCCAAGGCCGATGGCGCGAAACCAGATGCAGAGGGCAAGAAGTAAATGGCACGTGTCTACGTTTCTTCCGTCATCGATGCACCGGTCGCGAAGGTCTGGGCCAAGGTGCGAGATTTCAACGCGTTGCCGCGGTGGGTACCTGCAGTCCGTGAGAGTCGCATTGAAAATGGTGAGCCCGCTGACAAGGTCGGCTGCGTACGCGACTTCCATCTGCAAAATGGCGACCACTTGCGCGAGCGACTGCTTGGCCTGTCGGACTACGACATGTTCTGTACCTACTCTATCCTTGAATCGCCCATGCCTCTGACGGATTACATTGCGACATTGCGGCTGACGCCGATAACGGATGGCGACAAGACCTTCGCCGAATGGACAGCAGAGTTCGATTGCGCCCCAGAACTTGCGGCTGACCTCGTCAGCGGCATCGGCACCAATGTCTTCCAGGCGGGGTTCGACTCGCTCAAGCGCCAGATGGTGGCTTGAACATGGTCAAGATCGTCAAAAGCACAGTCCTGAATGCCCCGGTCGAGGCGGTCTGGGCCGTGTTGCGCGATTTCAATGGTCATGACCAATGGCATCCGGCCGTGGCCGACAGCATCATCGAACGTGGTTATCCATCCGACAAGGTTGGTTGTGTCCGAAGGTTCCATCTGGCCGACGGCTCGGAGTTGCGCGAGTTGCTGCTCACGATGTCCGATGCTGACATGGCATTTTCGTATTGTCTGCACGAGACGCCCGTGCCGCTCTTGAACTACGTCGCTCATGTCAGGCTCGCGCCCGTCACCGATGGTGATCGCACCTTCTGGCATTGGGAAAGTCGTTTCGATACGCCGCCGGGGCGAGAGCTCGAACTCAAGACCATGGTGGCCGAGAACATCTACCAAGGCGGATTTGATGCCATCCGCGCGCACATGGGCCTTGGAGGCTGATATGAGGGTCGAAAGCTATGCAACGCTGGCAGAAGCTGCCCGTGCCATGGGACCGGACGCGGTCTTCATGGCCGGCGGCACGCTGGTGATGCGCGATGTCAATGCGGGGACATCGGCCAGCCGGATCGTGCGCAGCGCCGATCCTGTCCTGACCGAAATCCGCTCGACTGGCGACGGGGTCAGCATTGGGGCGGGCGTTACCATGGCGCAAGCTTTGGCAAATCGTGATCTTGCCTACTTGAGTTCGGTTGCACGCTCGGTTGGCGGACCGCAAGTGCGCAACATGGCAACCATCGGGGGCAACATCTTTGCCCATCACCCTTACGGCGATTTTGCGGTGGCTTTGCTTGCTCTCGGCGCGCGTGTCGTATTGGCCGGACAAGGCGCGGCAAAGCCACTCGAAGACGTTTTGCGCGAGCGTGGCCGCAGCAGCACCAGCCCGATCATAGCGGCTATCGAAGTGCCTCGTCCGCGTGATCCGCGCGCCTTTGCCTTTGCCAAAGTCAGCCGCATTAAGCCGAAGGGCGTTTCCGTTATGTCGATTGCGGCGCATCTGCCGCGCGAGGGCGGGCGCATCCGTGGCGCGCGCATCACCTTTGGTGCCATGGGGCCAACCCCGCTCAGGGCCACGGCCGCTGAACGTGTGCTCGAAGGCCAGGGCCTTGATGCCGCGACCATCGCCCGCGCAGCACAACTTGCCTGCGATGGGCTCGATCCACCAACCGATGCGCTGGCCTCTGCTTGGTATCGGCGCGAGGTGGCAGGCACGCACCTCAAACGTTTACTTGAGAAGATGGAGCGAGGCTGATGGCCAAAAAGCCTGTAACCTTCATTCTCAATGGATCTGAGAGAGCCACGTTCGCAGAGGAAGGATTGAACCTCCTCGAGTTTCTGCGTCGTGGCATCGGAGACCTCAGCCCCAAATATGGTTGCGGCCAGGGCACTTGCGGGGCCTGCACGGTGATCATCGATGGCGAGACGCACCTGTCCTGCCTGACGATGGCTGTTACCATCGAGGGCCGCAAGGTCGAGACGGCTTCTGGCCTCGCCAATGGCAAAGTACACCCTTTGCAGGAAGCTTTCATGGAGCATTTTGCAGCTCAGTGCGGCTATTGCACCCCCGGGATGCTGATGTCCGCCAAGGTGTTGCTCGACCGCAACCCCGCGCCCACACGCGCTGATGTGATCGAGGCGATCTCCGGGAACCTCTGTCGCTGTACCGGTTATGAGCCAATCATCGACGCCATCCTCGCAACTGCCAATATGAGGAGGCTCGCATGATCGAGTTCCGCAAGGAGTTCTTTGCCAACGAGCGTGACGACAATCTCAACGAGATCGGCAAGCCGACCCGCCGTCAGGATATTCTGGGTCACGTCACGGGCCGCTCGCCCTATTTCGACGATCACCTGTTCGAAGGCCTCTTGCATATCCGCTGTGTGCGCAGCCCGCATCATCACGCCCGCATCCGCCGCATTGATGTGTCCGCTGCTGAAAAGATGCCAGGCGTGGTGCGCGTGTTGCTCGGCAAGGATGTGCCGCTCAATCTCAACACGCTGCTCAGCCTTCTCGACTTCGGGCTCGATGACGAGCCGGTGCTGTCGACAACCAAGGTTGCCTACAAGGGAGAACCAGTGGCAGCCATCATCGCCGAGAGCGAAGCCCAGGCACGAGCCGCCGTGTTGGCTGTCAAGGTCGACTGGGAGGTGCTGCCGCACGTACTCGACGTCGAGGATGCCGTGAAGCCCGGCGCGCCGGTGGTTTGCGATGTCTACCCCTCCAACAAGTTCATCTACCATGGCAAGTTCGACCATCAGAAGCTGCGCTATGGCGATGTCGAGGACGCGTTCGCCCGGGCCGATCACATCGTTGAAGGCCGCTACCAGATGTCACCGATCGAGCAGGCCCCGATGGAGACCTGCGGTGCGATCGCGGCACCAGAAGTGAACGATCGCTTTGTCTGCTTCACGTCGACACAAGGTCTGTTCTTCTCGCTGGGCACGGCGGCAAAGCTGCTGACCATGCCCTCCAGCCGTCTGCACTTTGTCGGGGGCACGGTCGGCGGGGGCTTCGGTGGCAAGGTCGACAGCATGCACGAGCCACTCGCCATCCTTGGCGCCATGTTGACCGGGCGACCCTGCAAGTATGCCTGGGACCGCGAGGAAGAGATGCAGGTCGGCGCGCCGCGCGGGGCCGAGCGCTGGTACATCAAGGATGGCATTGCCCGTGACGGACGTATCCTCGCCCGTAAGTTCACCGGCTATTTCGACAGTGGTGCGTACACGCGGCTATCATCCTACGCGATCATCAAAGGCGTCGGCCACCTGCCGGGCCCCTATACGATCCCCAACGTCTACGCCGACGTCTTCTGCGTCTATACCAACCGCACGCCGGCCACCGCCATGCGTGGGTTCGGGATCACCGGCGTTGACTTCGCCATCGAGGCGCACATGGACAAGGGAGCGGAAATGGCGGGTTTGAACCCGATCGATTTTCGTATCCTCAACTCCTATCGCGATGGCGACATGAAGGCCCATCGCCGCCTCGCCAAGAACTGTGCGCTGGTGGAATGCTGCCAGGTGGTGGCGGAGAAAGGTGGCGTCGTGCTGACACAGGCCTCGCGCGCTGCGACCTCCCTCCTCGATGGCGGCGGAGAGCGTGCGAGGCTGCCGTCCCGCACGGCGACTGACCAGAACGGTATCGTCAGTGGCTTCAAGGGCGGCAACTACGCCAAGAAGGGCGGCGGGGCATCTGCCCCGCAGCCCGTGGCGCTGCCGATTGCTGCATCAGCGCCGACGCCAGCATATCCCAGCCCGGCATCCGTAAGGCCTGCTGCCCCGACTTATCAGCCAGCAGCAACCCCGCCACCCGCACCACAACCACCTGCGCCCGCTGCGGACACGGCACGCCATGGCGCGCTTCGGTTCTCGTCCCTTTCCGGCTTCAGGAGGCGTTGATGGCCATGCATCGCGGACGCGGCTTCGCGTCGATCAACTACCCCATCGGCATGAACCTCGGCGGTGATCCTTCGCAGGCGCTGGTTCATTCCAATCCGGACGGCAAGTTCACGGTGGCACTCTCGTCGATCGATTTGGGGCAGGGCATGAAATCCGTGACCCGCCAGATCGCGGCAGAGACGCTCGGCATCCCGGTAGCGGATGTCTATGTCGACACGGCAGATAGCGACACTGGCCCGCACTGCATGGGCTCGTTCGCCTCGCGCGGGACCCACCGCGTCGGCAACGCGGTCATTCAGGCAGCACAGGAAGCCCGCGCCGTGATGCTGGAAGCGGCAGCGGAGGAACTGGAGGTTGACGCAACCGATCTCGTCACCGACGGGCGCGGCAACATCCATGTCAAGGGCGCGTCCTCTCGCAGCATCACCACAATGGCGGCCTGCCAGGCGGCGCAGTTCAAGCAAGGCCGCACGGTGTCGGGACGCGGCATTTTCCTCATCCCGCTATCCGAGGTTGACCCTGAAACAGGCGAGATGACGCCGGTCTCCTGTTTCGCACATGCAGCCATGTTGGTCGAAGTCGAGGTAGATGACGAGACCGGCGAGGTGTCCGTGCTTGACATGCAGTCTGCCTACGAGGTCGGCCGCGCGCTCAATCCAAGGTTGGTTGAACAGCAACTCGTCGGTGGCGCCTGGATGGGCATGAGCCACGCACTGTGGGAAACCACCGAGCCCTATTATCCCGACCGCAGCCACGGCCCTGTCGATTTCAACAACTACCTTATGCCAGGCCCTGGTGATCTCGCTCCGCACCACATCTCGGTGCTGGAACGGCCGGCGCCAGACGGACCTTTCGGCGGCAAGGGGCCGGGCGAAATGTGCGCCAACCCGGTGCTGCCAGCGGTGGCCAATGCTGTCTATGACGCGGTTGGCGTGCGCATCGACGAATTGCCGATTACGCCCGAGAAAGTCTTGCGAGGCATCCGTGCCAATGGCGGGGCACGCCCAAAAATGCGGCTGACCAGAACTCAGTTTACCGGGGCGCGCTGAACATGACCGTTCGCCGCTCGATCATGGGCATTGACGGGCCGGAGCCGCTGGCAAAATCGCTTCGCGCTGCGCAGTACATTGCCGATGAAGGGCTGGCGACAGCGGCCTACCTGGCGCTGGCACTTGGCAAGCCGTTGCTGCTGGAGGGGGCCCCCGGCGTCGGCAAGACCGAAGCTGCCAAGGCACTGGCGTCCGTGCTGGGGCGCGAGCTTGTCAGGCTACAATGCTACGAAGGCCTCGATGCCTCGTCAGCAATGTATGAGTGGAATTTCCCGCGCCAGATGCTTGCTATTCGGCAAGCTGGCGACGCTTACGTCAATCTCTATTCTGATGAATACTTGGTGGCACGCCCGATGTTGCAGGCCCTGCAAGCTCCGCGCGACCGCATCTTGCTGATCGACGAAATCGACCGTTCGGACCACGAGTTCGAGGCTTTTCTGCTTGAATTTCTGTCCGATTTCACCATTTCGATCCCCGAACGCGGCACAGTTCGCGCGGCCGAACGGCCCGTGGTGATCCTCACATCCAACCGCACGCGCGAACTGCACGAAGCCTTGCGCCGCCGCTGCGTCTACCACTGGATCGGCTATCCCGACCCGGTGCTGGAAGCACAGATCGTGATGATGCGGGCCAGCATCGTGGCGCAGGATACAGCGCGCCGCGTAGTCGCCGCGGTTGGCAAGCTGCGGGCCGAACCGCTGGCCAAGCCACCAGGCGTGGCCGAAACAGTGGAATGGGCCGAGGCCGCGACCGTGCTCAATGAACAGGGCGTGCCCTGGCCACGAGCCTTTGCCCGCGCCATCGGCGTCGTGCTCAAGGACCAGGACGATCTCGCCTTCATCGCGCCGCGACTTGACGCGATCCTGATGGGGACGGCTGCATGAGCGAGCTTGCCAGCCTGCCGCGCCCGCTTGCGCCCTTCATGGCGTTTGGACAGGCCTTGCGCGCCTCCGGTTTTGCCGTTGCCCCTGAGCAGTTGAACACCTTTATCGCCGCCGTCGGCCTGCTCGGCCCAAAGAGCCTGAGGGATGTTCGCCGCGCAGCCCGTGCCACGATTGGCCCCGCGCCCGAACGCTGCGAAGAGTTCGACGCGCTTTTCGACGAGGTTTTCCTCGGCCATGCGCTGACGGCGGAAGCCTTTGGCGAGCCTGAGGATATGCCTACTGCCTATGATGCTGGCGAGTTCGAGATGATGCCGGACGCTGGCGAGGAAGACCCGTCCGGTGCAGAGGCCTCCTTGGCCGAGCGCCTGTTTGCCCGACGGTTTGACGGCGATGAGAATGAGTTGCTGCGTGTTTTTGCCCGCGCTGTCCCCGCTGCCCTGCCACGCCGCCGCGCACGGCGCCTGATAGGTGGCAAGGGGCGCGAGCCTGACCCGCGCCGCGCCTTCCGCGAGATGTTGCGCAAGGACGGCGAGATCACGCAGCTTCCCCGCCGCATCCGCCAGATGCGCCAGCGCCGGGTGTTGTTGCTGATTGATGTCTCCGGCTCGATGAAGGCCGGCACGGATGGGACGCTGAGGCTAGGCCATGCGCTGGTGCAGGCCGCCGAGCAGGTTGAGGTCTTCACACTCGGCACGCGGCTGACCCGCGTGACACGGGCGCTGAAGCACCGCAGCCGTGATCAGGCCCTGGCGCTGGCATCTGGACTGGTGGCGGATTGGGATGGCGGCACGCGCCTGGGCGAGGCTCTGCAGGTGTTCCTGTCTGTGCCGCGTTTCGCCGGCTTCTCGCGTGGGGCACTGGTGGTCGTTCTGTCGGATGGGCTGGAACGCGGCGGTCCGGAAGCTCTCGTCTCCGCCATGTTGCGCCTTCATGGCCTCGCCTGGTCGGTGCTCTGGCTGACGCCGTTGGCAGCTGACCGCGCTTATCGCGCCGAAACCGGCGCACTCAAGTCCATCCTTCCGATGATCGACCGGCTCGGCAATGGCATGAACCCGCAAGCCATCGCTGTTGAGATTCTTGGCTTCTCGAAAGGCCGGCGCATGGCCGCAGCGCTAACGGCATGAGGATCGTTGACGCCCATTTCCATATCTGGCGGCAGGCTGATCTGCCCTGGCTGAAAGGGCCGATGCAGCCACGCATCTTCGGCCCCTACGAGCCAATCCGGCGTGATTATCCCATGGCCGAATACCTCGCCGATGTGGCTGACACGGGCGTCGAGAAAGCCGTCTATGTGCAGGCCAACTGGCCAATTGAGAGCGCCGAGGCGGAGGTTGCCTGGGTAGAGAGCATCGCGCTGGAAACCGGCTGGCCGCATGCCATCGTCGGGTATGCCGACATGACCGTGCCCGATGTGCGCCCGGCACTCGACCGGCTTGCACGCTATCCGCGTCTGCGCGGCATCCGGCAACAATTCCACTGGCACGAGAAGCCGCTCTACCGTTTCGCCGCCGATCCCGATCTCTGCCGCAACCCGGTGGTGCAGCGGAATGTAGCGCGGCTGGGCGACTATGGCTGGGCCTTCGACCTTCAGGTTTTCGCTCCGCAAATGGCGGGCGCAGTGGAGCTGGCGCGAGCCTGCCCTGATGTGATCTTCATTCTGCAGCATGCTGGCATGTTGGAGGATTTGAGCGGTGCCGGACGTGCTGCGTGGCGGCAGGGCATGGCGCTGTTGGCTGGCGAGCCCAACGTCGTCTCCAAACTCTCAGGCTTTGGCACCTTCATTCAGCGCAACGATCCGCTCCATGTTGGCTGGCTACTTGACGAAACAGTGCGTCTGTTTGGTGCGGACCGCTGCCTTTATGGTTCGAATTTCCCGATCGAGAAACTCTGGACTGGCTATCACGCCCTGATCAGCACCCATCTGCAGGGCGCAATCCGCCTCAGCGAACCAGAGCAACGCGCGATTTTTCATGACACCGCATGCCGGGTCTACCGGTTTTGATTCGAGGGAGGGCACAGCCATGGCACTTGAGATCAGGGTTCTGGACTTTGGCGATATCGAGCTTGAATCGAGCTTTCTTGTGCTCGGCCGCGGCTGCGGGCGCGTGCGCCGCGTCCACACCTACGGCTTCCTGATCCTTGGCGGCCAATATCCCGTCGTGGTCGACACCGGCTATCGCGACAACGCGATCATGGAAACGCTGGGCATGCGCGGCCTGCAATTCCACGAGAACATGATCCAGAACCAGCTTGCACGCCACGGCGTCAAGATGGGCGATGTCCGTTACATCTGCCACACCCATGCGCACATCGATCATGCCGGCAAGGATGATCACTTCTCGATGAACACTACAGTTGTCATGAACCGGCGCGAACTGGAATGCTCGGTTTCAGGGCTCATGCACCCGCAATATCCCAAGCCCGATATCCAGCATCTGATTGAGCGGCTGCATACGCCCCAGGCGCTTCGGCTTGAGGATCTGGAGCTTTCAGGCCCGATAGAACTCATCCCGGGCGTCATTCTGGAAGCAGCCAACGCCCACACTGAGGGCTCGATGAACGTGCATGTCGAGACGGCCGAGGGCAGGGCGACGATCTGCGGAGACGTGATCTACGATTTCCAGGACCAGATCATCGATCCATATCACGTGATCTATTCCCACGAGGTGCAGGTCACCGGCAATCATGCCGGCTCCAAGCGCTCCGAAAAGGCGGCGATCAAGAAGCTGCTGAACTCGTCGAAGTTCCTTCTGCCGGTGCACGACAAGCCTGCCAAGATCGAGCGCGGCCAAGTCATCGGGCGCATGGACATGGTCATTCCTGGCCCTGTCGGCCAGACAGTGCAGAAGCGCGACTGGTTCCCGATGTGACAAGATTTGGTTTGTCGCGAGACGGCCGGCAGTCTTTCCTTCTCCCGCAAGGGAAGCAGGGGGTAATGCCCGAGACGGTTCTGGCGTGGAATTGAAGTACGTGCCCTACTGCAAGGATCAAAGTCATGGCCCATGACGCGCTCGATGCCAGCTTCCGCCGTCTGATCGACGAACACGCTCCGGTCCGGCAAGTCGGCACCGGCTTTACCTTCACCGAAGGCCCCATCTGGCATCCGGTTGGGCATTACCTTGTGTTCTCCGACATGCCTGCGGATGTGCGCCGCCGCCTTGACCGATCTGGTGTGCGCGAGGTGGCGCGGCCTTCGAACAAGGCCAATGGGCTCACCTATGATTCTGATCTCAACCTGATCGCCTGCGAACATGCGACATCGTCGCTGGTGAGGATTTCACCAGATGGCGCGCGCACGGTGCTCGCCAGCCACTTCGAGGGACGCGAACTCAATAGCCCGAACGACCTTTGCATCCGCTCTGATGGCTCGATCTACTTCTCCGACCCTTGGTATGGCCGCATGCCCGTCTTCGGCGTTGAGCGGGCGCGGGATCTCGGCTGGCAAGGTGTGTTTCGGGTGCCGGCCGGTGGTGGCGAGCCCCAGTTGCTGGTTGACCGCTACCAGTTCTCGCAGCCCAACGGACTGTGCTTCTCGCCCGATGAGGCGCGGCTTTACATCAACGATACCGAGCAGGCCAATATCCGTGTCTTCGACGTGAGGCCCGATGGCAGCCTGACGAACGCTCGCGTTTTCGCTAGCGGCATCAGCGACATGCTCAAGCCCGGCGTGCCGGACGGCATGAAATGCGATACCGATGGCAACATCTGGGTGACCGCGCCCGGGGGGCTGTGGGTCTTTGCGCCCGACGGCCGTCACATCGGCAAGGTATCGATCCCCGAACTGGCAGCCAACCTCCACTGGGGCGGGCCTGACTGGCGCACGCTGTATGTCTGTGCCACCACCTCGGTTTATGCTGTTGATGTCAAGATCGGGCCACGGAGCGAGCCGTTCATGAAGGCCCGCTCAACAATGCAGCCGGTTGCGCCGCCTCCCTCCTCGTCAGACACCGCTGCCGGCACCGCCGCTCTGAAGCTCGATCCTTCACGCTGCGCGCTGATTATTCAGGACATGCAGAACGACGTTGTGATGGACGGCGGCGCTTTCGCGTCGTCGGGCTCGCCAGCTCATTGCCGCGAGCAGAACGCCATCGCCAATGTCCGCCGCCTCGCCGAGCATTGCCGCCGTGTTGGCGTATCCGTCATCCATGTATGGTTCTGCCGCCGCCCCGACGGACGAGACATGACGTTGAACTGCCCCTTGTTCGAGGGAGCTGTCGATGCCAACGCGCTGGTCGAGGGTACATGGGGCGCCGAGCCAGTACCCGGCCTCGAAGCGCATCCCTCCGATCACATCATCCGGAAGAATCGGATGAGCGCCTGGCAGGGCACAAATCTCGAAACCATCCTGAAGGCGAATGGCCGCGACGTGATCATTGAGACGGGAGCCTGGACCAACATGTCGATCGAGCACACGGCCCGCACGGGGGCTGACAAGGGCTATATCATGATCATTCCCGAAGACGGCTGCTCGACCATGAACGCCGACTGGCATCGCGCCTCGATCAACTACGCCATGCAGAACGTGGCGCTCGTTACCACAACCGATTCGGTGATCGCTGCCCTGTGAAACGGGCTTCTTGGAAACGGTGATGGTGCCGGCTGCGATAAACGGCGAGAGCGTGCAGCCGGTTCATTCAATCCTTGAAACACCCACTTGCGGCACTTCGTCCTGACAGCCTAGGGTGCAAGCAGATTGGCAGGACGAGC
>Ga0164292_10001166_pt1 | contig 21103 bp, 15 predicted proteins | sample GEODES117metaG_FD_111486 | JGI IMG/M metagenome (GOLD analysis project Ga0164292, IMG submission 111486) | Eutrophic lake water microbial communities from Lake Mendota, Wisconsin, USA - GEODES117 metaG | ecosystem: Environmental > Aquatic > Freshwater > Lake | place: USA: Lake Mendota...
GCCGCCTCGGCCCACAAGCGCGATTCGTGCTGCGCGGGATCCTCTGGATTCTTTTTGAAGTTTGGATCAAACCACCGGCCTTCATACAAGCCGCCAGCGGCGACAAAGGTCGCGCGCACTTCCCAATAGTTGCGCGGCTCAAAGCGCCGAATTTTTTCTTCCCGCTCAAACACAATGGCCAACGTTGGGGTCTGGACACGCCCAACCGGCGTCTTAAAGAAGCCGCCATCCTTGCTATTAAACGCGGTCATGGCGCGCGTGCCATTAATGCCGACCAGCCAATCTGCCTCGGCGCGCGACCGCGCTGCAGCCTCCAGCGGTTTCATCGTTTCGTCTGATCGTAAGTGCGTAAACGCCTCACGAATCGCGTCTTGCGTCATGGACTGCAGCCATAAGCGCTGTACCGGTTTTTTTTGCGACGCATACTGCTCGATGTAGCGAAAAATCAGCTCACCCTCACGACCGGCGTCACATGCATTGATCAGTGCTGAAACGTCCTTGCGCTTAATCAGTCGCACCAACATCTTGAGGCGCTCGGCAGATTTCTTGTCGCTGGGTCCAAGCTCAAACTGGGGAGGAATCACTGGCAGGTGCGTAAAGCTCCATTTCCCCTTGACCGGATCATTCGGCGCCACCAAGCTCAACAGGTGCCCAACGCTCGACGACAGCACGTACTTATCGTTCTCGAAGTAGTCGCCCTCGCGCGTGAAACCGCCTAGCGCCCTGGAAATATCAAGGGCGACCGAGGGTTTCTCAGCAATTATTAGTGTCTTAGTCATTCTTATCCATTCTGACCCGCTCACCCAAAGCTGGCGGTCGGATCAATGCGTTAATTCAAGCTAGCGCGGATCATACGGGCGCTAGTGAGTGCCGTGCAAGTTAGCACGACTCGGCTCTCGCGCCCAAACAGACATGGCGGTAGACCAAAATGTCTCTATATTAGTGGCAGCCACTCTTTCAAACCCCAAGTCTACCCATGCCTGCTGCAAGACTTCAAGCGGACGGCTCAAATCAAGCGCCATCGCACCATTTTGTTTTGAGAGCTTCTGGCCTTGTTGATCCATCACCAGAGGCACATGCAAAACGTTCGGTTGTGGATAGCCAAAAAGCTCCCGAAGCATGTTTTGTCTCGCTGTACTCGTAAGTAAGTCTTCACCTCGCACTATATCCGTAATCTGTTGTGCCGCGTCGTCAACCACCACGGCGAGCTGATACGCCCAGATGCCGTCTGCTCGCTTGACGACAAAGTCACCGACCGCGTGCGCGACCTCTTGCTCTTGCCAGCCTTGCCAGCGGTCTTCAAAACGATAGAGCCCCTCCGGTACCCGCACTCGCCAAGAAAGCGCCTGACGGCCTGCTGGTAGCCCCAAACGACAAGTTCCAGGGTAGGGGCGCTCTCCATCCGGACGCATTGATGCCTCTTGGCCCGCAGAGTCTGCAATTTCCCGACGCGTGCACCCACAAGGATAAACGCGATTTAGCGAAAGAAGCATGTCAAAAGCAGACTGATAGGCATGTATTCGACGAGATTGGAAGACAATGTCGTCATCCCAAGTCATTCCCAGCGCCTGTAGCTGACCTAAAATTGTCTCGACGGCTCCAGGCGCATTACGAGGCGTGTCTAGATCCTCAATGCGCAATAGCCATTTTCCGCCCTTTGCGCGGGCATCGACAAAGCTTGCCACAGCGGCGACAGCCGACCCCGCATGCAGGGGCCCGCTCGGGCTAGGGGCAAACCGCCCACAATAAGACGAGGACACCGAAGACAACGGACCTATCAGTGCAACAAGCGGTCACCATCGTCACGCAGGAGCTCTTCAAGAATCAAGTGGTCGACTTCGGCCTCCTGACTCCAGAGCACCATCAAAGCGATGATTTTGATTTTTTGCAAAGACACCGGACCGTCTGTGGTCGCCATGGCGCGGTCAATCACGATTTCACGTAGCGCGGGAGACAAGGCCTCCGTCGCCTCAAGAAAGGTAATAAAACCAATTGCTGTGGCACCAAGATGCTGTTGCTCAGTCTCGGCATACACACGAGTGCCGTTACCCGGCGTGTGCGCAAGCTCTACGCATTGCTCGGTTGTTTCCGCTAAGCCGACGAGCCAGCCGAGCGCATCGTCAATGTCGTTGTGCTCAAACCCGGCCGCGGCGAGACGCTTGGCCAACACCTCGGCTGAAGGACAGGCCTCAGGGGTGTAGTAGTTCTCAAACAGGTAAACCAGGATATCGAACATAGTAGCTACGGGCTCCTGTTTTAACCGGGGCAACCATCGCCCCACGTTGTGATTCCACTTTACCCCTAAAAAACAAAAACAACAATCGCCACAGCAAATTTATTTGGGCGGCCGTCGCCAACGGACAAATTGCGTCGCAGTCGCAGGCGCGGCCACCAGTAAGCCAGCCACTGCCGTCTGCCAACCCGGGGCAATAAACAGCAACGATGCGATTCCAAATAACCAGCGCTCCCACCGTTGCATATTCGTCAAAAAGTATGCCGAAAACGCCGACGATAACAACACAAGACCGATCATGCACCCCACCAGCGTGATAGCAAAATCAGCCCACGTAAAGCCCTTTAACACCAGCAACAATGACGGAGAAAATACGAAGACAAAAGGCACAAGTAGTTTACTAATGCCTAGCCTGAATGCCGTATTGCCGGTCTGGAATGGATCGCTTCCAGCCATCCCTGCCGAGGCATACGCCGCAAGTGCTACAGGCGGCGTGAGGTCGGCAAGAATGCCGAAATAGAAAACAAACATGTGGGCGGCTAGGGGTTGCACACCTAACTGCACAAGCGTGGGCGCAGCGACCGCGACCATGATGATGTAATTGGCAGTAGTTGGGATTCCACACCCCATCAAAATGCAGACAATCCCCGTCATTGTCAATGCTGCGATGAGTGTGAGCGTTTGCATGTTCGCCATAAAGTCTGGCAAGACCATCATCGCAGCACCTGCGATGGCCTGGGACGCGGCAATCACAATAAACGAAACCTTAAAGCCCACGCCGGTTAGCGTGACCACACCAATCACGATGCCAACCGTACCTGCTGCGGCACCCACTGCCAGTGCATACTTAGCACCAATCTCGAAGGCGTCATAGAGGTCGCGCCAGCGTAAGCGCTGAGCGGGATTCAGCATGCCCACCACAATACACGCCGTGATGCCAGCGAATGCTGCTAGATAAGGAGTACGGCCACTAACTAGCACGCCAATCAAAACAAACAGAGGGATCAGCGTAGGCCACCGCTTACGAAACGACTCTTTTAGCTTTGGCATTTCCTCTTCAGTCAAGCCGCGCAAATTTTGGCGCTTTGCCTCGAAATGCACCTGCATGAACATACCGAAAAAATACAGAAAGGCCGGGAATGTAGCGGCGAGTGCAATATCGCGGTAAGGGATATTCAAAAACTCAATCATGAGGAATGCTGCAGCGCCCATGATCGGAGGCGTGATCTGGCCGCCCGTACTCGAGGCGGCCTCAACCGCCGCAGCAAAATGCCTTGGGTATCCAACGCGAATCATTGCTGGGATTGTTAGCGATCCCACTGTCACCGCATTCGCAATCGATGACCCAGACAACATGCCAAACATGGCGGAACCAAATACAGAAACCTTCGCCGGACCTCCTGCATAACGACCGGCTACCGCCGAGGCCACATCCAAAAACAACTGTCCTAACCCTATCCGCGTTGCCAGAACACCAAACAGCACAAAGTGAAAGACATATGTCGCGACAACACCGACCGCGACACCATAGACGCCCTGGCTCGTGAGGTACATGTGATTAACGATTTGGGGCCAGGTGTTGCCAGCATGCTTGAGCAAACCCGGAAAGCTTTGCCCGAACATGGCATATGCCATAAACACGATCGCAATAATAGGCAGTGGCCACCCCATCGCTCGGCGTGTACCTTCGAGCAAGCCCACCATCAAGATCGTGCCCATCGCCACATCAAGCGTTGAAGGGTTACCAACCTTGAAAGCTAGTTCTTCAAAAATATATGGGATGTATAAAACCGTGAGCGCCAGGGCAAGGGCAATGACCCAATCAAACAAAGGTACTCCGCCCGGCGCGAACCACGTCGACTTAGGCGTTCGGTTGTAGGCCCTCTTATTAAAACCAAACACCAAAAAAATTAGACTCAGCACAAACGCCAAATGCACGCCGCGATGGGTCGACTCTCGCAACAACCCAAACCCTGCCGTGTAATAGTGAAAGACCGACAAAGAGACAAGCAACACAGACACTATCCATGTCGCGACAGGCGTAAGTGGCCGAAAACGAATCTCGGGGTCAAATTTTTCGGTTAAGGCCTGCGCCTTCGCTTCATCGATTTGCATACATACTCTCTAAAAATAAAGGGCGGTGCAGCGCTCGCGCGTTCACCGCCCTCATGCACTAACTACTTCGTCGCTTCAGCACGTGAAAATTCCCGCGCTGCATTAAATTACTTCAACAAACCAACTTCTTTGTAAAACTTTTCAGCGCCTGGGTGGAAAGGGATTCCTGCGCCAACAACTGCGTTTGCTGGCGTAATGAATTTACCCTTTGCATGGCCAGCAGCAAGCGTTTTCTGTGCCGCATCAGAATAAACAGCCTTCACGATTTGATAAACAACGGCCTCTGGTTGCTTTGCTGACGTCACCCACTGAGCGTTCACCGAGATCGTTTTGACCTCGCCGATTCCCTGGTAAGTTCCGGCCGCGATAGTGTCTGGCGTAAAGAAGCGCTGCTGACCACGTAGCTTGTCGATCTCGGGTCCGATAATCGGCACCAGCTCAATACCACCCGCACCTGTGGCCAACTCCGCAATTGCGGCTATTGGTGCGCCACCCACGACAAAGAAAGCATCCAAGCCGCCGTCTTTCATTTTTTCACCGGCTTGGCTGTGCTTGAGGTATTCCGCCTTCACGTCCTTGTCGGTCATACCGTAGGCGCCCATAATCAAACGGACATCTACCAACGTACCGGAGCCAGGCTCATCCATCGAAACGCGCTTGCCACGCAGATCGGCAACAGACTTAATGCCCGAGCCCTTTTTAACAACGAGGTGAATGCTTTCAGGATAAAGCGTTGCGATCAAACGCAAGTCTGCTGCCTTAGGCTTCCCTTCGAAAGTCCCTGTGCCGCTAAACGCCCAGAAAGCCACGTCCGATTGACTAAAACCAGACTCAAGGGAGCCGCCCACGATGCCGTTTACGTTTGCAACCGAACCATTTGTCGCGACCGCCGAAGCAACGAGCTTTCCGGGTTGCGTCACCAAGTTGCCGATCATGCCGCCAACTGGGTAATAGGTACCGCCAGTTCCACCCGTACCGATACGGAAGAACTGTTGCGCCTGCACAGGCGCCGCAACGGCAGCCATAACAGCAGCCGTGCTTAAAACTTTGATCCAGGATTTAAGTGACATGAGAAAACTCCTCGTTAAAGACGCCTAATTGTGACATAAAAATTCCTTACTGCGTCAGGCTAATTAATACTGCACCTTCAGCAACCTGCTCACCCACACCAAAAAAAATATTTTCGACAACACCATCAAGGCCCGCGTTGATGGTGTGCTCCATTTTCATGGCCTCCATCACGAGCAGCGCTTGGCCGCGTTTCACTTTCTCACCCGCCTTCACCTCAATTGCGATGATTTTTCCGGGCATGGGTGCAGTCAAGCTACCCGCGTGATCAGCCTCCGCCTGACCCGTACTAGCAAGCGGATCTTTCAAGGTAAGCGTCTCACACTTGCCTGATACAAAGACATCAAAACGACCCCCTTGGCGAACGACAGTTCCTGATACACGGCTGCTGCGCATCAAGAGCGCCACGTGAAGCACGCTCGCTACTCCGTTTGTCTGCGATGATATCTCAACGGCTGCGCGCTCCGCGTCCACGGTAAACGACGTCACGCCATCAACCATATCGATCAACACCTCTTGTACGCTCTCGCTGTCTTGAAAACTCAACATACGCCGATAACTTCCATCCACACGCCAACCACAACGTTCGGCCCACGGATCTATGGTCAGCGCACTTGCCGCCTTTTCTTGTTCAAGTACCGCTGCGCAAGCCAGCAGCAATGCTTCTCGGGTCGCAGGAATCGGTGCCGGTAACAACGTCGCTCGTCGTCGTTCAATGAGGCCTGTGTCTAGGTCAGCCTCGGCAAAGGCCTCGTCAGCCATCAAGCGCCTCAAGAACGCAACGTTCGTATGCACGCCCACTATTTGTGTGGCCGCAAGCGCGCGCAACATCCGTGCACGTGCCTGGTCTCGATCTGCACCGCGAACAATCAGCTTGGCGATCATCGGGTCGTAATAGGGCGAGATCGTATCGCCCGCGCGCACGCCACCGTCCACACGAACGTCCGCGTTGATAAAGGCTTCGTGGTCCGGAAACTCCAGATGTATCAAGCGTCCAATCGAAGGCAGGAAGTCCTTATCCGCATTCTCAGCATAGATACGCGCTTCTATCGAATGGCCGCAGCGTTGCAATTCTTGTTGCGTCTTAGGCAAGCGCTCTCCCGCTGCCACACGCAACTGCCATTCAACCAAATCCATTCCCGTAATCATTTCCGTGACTGGATGCTCAACCTGTAGGCGGGTATTCATTTCCATAAAATAAAATCGCCCATCGGGTTCGGCAATAAACTCTACGGTGCCTGCACCAACGTAATTCACGGCGCGCGCTGCAGCAATTGCTGCCTCACCCATCTCTTGCCGACGCGCCTGCGTCATGCCAGGGGCAGGCGCCTCTTCAATTACCTTTTGATGGCGACGCTGCACTGAACAATCGCGCTCAAATAAATAAACGTGCTGATTGTGGGTGTCAGAAAAAACTTGTATTTCAATATGGCGCGGCTTTTGCAAATAGCGCTCAATTAAAACCTTGTCGTCACCGAAGCTCGCACTGGCCTCTCGCTTGCAAGAGGCCAGTGCCGCGATGAAGTCTTTGGCTTGCGTGACGATTCGCATACCTTTTCCACCGCCACCAGCGCTTGCTTTAATCAAAACCGGGTAGCCCATCGTATCGGCTTGCTGTTGCAAAAATTTGGGCGCCTGTTCGTCGCCGTGATACCCCGGGACAAGAGGCACGCCTGCCTTTTCCATTAAGGTCTTTGCGGCAGATTTGCTACCCATGGCAGCGATCGCTGACGCGGGTGGGCCGACAAAACAAATGCCTGCTTTGGCGCATGCCTGAGCAAATGCTTCGTTTTCCGACAGAAAACCATATCCGGGATGAATCGCCTGCGCACCATGCGCAAGTGCCACTCGCAAGATTTCCTCGGCCTTTAGGTAGCTTTCACTTGCAGGCGCCGGACCTAAGCGAACTGCAATATCGCAGGCGGCCACGTGTTTTGATTCAGCGTCTGCATCGGAATACACCGCGATGGTTTTAATCCCAAGGCGACGTGCGGTCGCCGCTACACGGCACGCTATTTCACCTCGGTTCGCAATCAATAAAGTCGTAAACACTTTGATTCCTTATGGAGGTGTTACATACGAAACACGCCAAAGCGTGTCTCGAGAATGGGGGCATTCATCGCAGCTGACAAGCCCAGCGCTAAGACACGGCGCGTATCAGACGGAGCAATCACACCGTCGTCCCACAGTCGTGCGCTTGCATAATAGGGATGGCCCTCACGCTCGTACTGCTCGCGGATAGGCGCTTTAAATGCAGCCTCCTGCTCCGCACTCCACGCCTCACCTTTGGCCTCCATACCCTCGCGTCGCACGGTTGCAAGAACGCTCGCCGCCTGCTCACCACCCATCACAGAGATACGTGCGTTAGGCCACATCACTAATAAGCGCGGAGAGAATGCACGGCCACACATGCCGTAGTTTCCTGCGCCAAACGAGCCACCAATAATGACCGTAAATTTAGGTACGGCAGCAGTCGCGACAGCAGTCACCATTTTCGCGCCGTGGCGCGCAATGCCCTCATTCTCGTACTTGCGGCCCACCATAAACCCAGTAATATTTTGCAAGAACACGAGGGGAGTCTTGCGCTGTGCACACAACTCAATGAAGTGCGCACCCTTTTGTGCAGACTCCGAAAACAGAATCCCATTATTGGCCACAATGCCAACAGGCATGCCATGAATATGCGCAAATCCTGTCACAAGTGTTGTGCCAAAACGCGCTTTGAACTCATCAAACGCTGAGTCGTCCACGATGCGCGCGATAATTTCACGCACATCATAGGGCTTGCGTGTATCGAGGGGCACAATGCCATCAATTTCAGTCGGATCGTAGCGCGGGGGCTTAACCGGTAACACGACCTGATCAATCGCCTTTTTGCGATTAAGGTTCTTGACCGCGTCACGCGCAAGCTGCAGCGCATGATGGTCATCTGCTGCAAGATGATCGGCAACGCCGGACAGACGGGTATGCACATCACCACCCCCTAAGTCTTCAGCGCTGACTTCTTCGCCCGTCGCCGCCTTAACCAACGGTGGGCCACCGAGAAAAATCGTTCCTTGATTACGCACAATGATGGACTCATCGCTCATCGCAGGAACGTATGCTCCCCCCGCGGTACAGGAGCCCATCACCACGGCGATTTGTGCAATGCCCTGCGCGGACATATTTGCCTGGTTATAGAAGATGCGACCGAAGTGATCTCGATCTGGAAAAACATCTTCCTGCTGCGGCAGATTCGCCCCGCCAGAGTCCACCAGATAAATACACGGCAAATTATTCTGTAGCGCGATTTCTTGCGCGCGCAAATGCTTTTTAACCGTGAGTGGATAGTAAGTGCCGCCCTTGACCGTTGCATCGTTACACACAATCACGCACTCGGTACCCGATACGCGACCTATCCCCGTGATGATGCCCGCCGCTGGCGCATCCCCGTTATACATGCCATGCGCGGCAAGGCCCGATAACTCCAAAAACGGCGTACCTGGATCAAGCAGCTTTTCAACACGCTCGCGTGGCAAAAGCTTGCCGCGCGCGATATGCTTTTGCCGCGCGGCTTCACTTCCGCCGAGCGCCGTTTGTTGAAGAAGTGTTTGCAGGCCCTTAACTTTTTCCTGCATTGCGGCTGCGTTTTCAGCAAAGGCGGGTGAACGGGTGTTAACTTGCGATTCAATGATGGGCATACACTGCCTTTATTCGGTTGTGTTGGCGCATGACAGTTTAAGTCAATGTAACTTATGATGCCCGTTATAAGACGTAAAAGTCCGGAGACTCTCGCTATATGAACCCCCTTGAACATCAACTGCAGTATCCCTTTGGCGATGCACTGCCTGCACCCAGCTCAACAATGGAGCTTGCGCCAGGCTTACGCTGGATCCGTATGCCCCTGCCTTTTGCGCTGGATCATATTAATTTATGGCTGCTGCGCGATTGCATCGACGGCAAACAAGGTTGGACTATCGTCGACTGCGGGATAAGCCGTGACGAAGTCAAAACGCTATGGACAGAACTATTCAGAACGCAACTAGAGGGGCTACCTGTCTTGCGGATCATCGTTACGCATATGCACCCGGATCATGTCGGTTTAGCCAGCTGGCTCTGCGAACAATGGGATGCGCCGCTCTATATGAGCATGACCGACTACATGACCGCCAAGCTCTGGACTGTAAGTAAGGGCGGCGCCTCCGGTGGTGAAAGCGCCGCGCGTCACCTTGGGCGTCATGGCATGGTCGATCCAGACGCCTTGCAGCAAGTGCGCGAGCGCGCTAGCTACTACCCAAGTCTTGTTCCAAGCATGCCTGCGTCCTATGTCCGCTTACTGCACGGCAGCAAACTCAAGATCAATGGTCATGTGTGGGAAGGCATTGTCGGCTATGGCCACGCTCCTGAACATATATCGCTCTACTGCGCAGACCTGAATGTATTGATTTCAGGTGATATGGTGTTGCCGCGGATCTCAACCAATATAAGCGTCTTCGACTATGAACCGCTGAGCAATCCCTTGCCACTTTATTTAAATTCACTGAATGCCTTTAATCATCTGCCCGCGGACACCCTTGTGCTGCCTTCGCATGGCAAACCTTTTACAGGTCTACACGAGCGTACCGCGCAACAACATGCTCACCACGCCGAGCGACTAGACGAGGTGCTCGCTGCCTGTGTCACGCCTCAGTCAACCACTGACATTCTGCCAGTAATGTTTAAACGTAAGCTCGATTTACACCAAACGACGTTTGCAATGGGCGAAGCCCTTGCACACTTGCACGCGCTGTACTTTGAAGAAAAACTTTCGCGTTCGCTAGATGCGGACGGCATAATCCGTTTCAAGACAATCTAGCCCACCCCAATTTAAAAGGACGCGTCGTGACTACGCATCATCTCGATACTAAACTGCTTCATATCGGTAGTGCCCCGTTTGATCCCGAAACTGGCACAGCACCCGTTAATCTTCCTTCGATGCGAACCAGCACGGTCCGCTTTGAAAACCTCGCCGCACTCGAGCGCGTCTTTGCCAAACGTGCTGCAGGTGAGCGCGCGATCAGCTACGGTCGTTCAGGCATGGACACACACCGTGCGCTCGAAGAAGTCTTCATGCAACTCGAAGGCGGCACGTACTGCGTCCTCGCACCTTCAGGGATGGCAGCAATCAACATTGCTTTCTTGGGCATTCTAAAAACCGGTGACCATGTGCTTGTCTGCGATGGCGTCTACGGCCCTGTCCGAAACCTAGACCGCGCCTTACTCAAAGGCCTGGGAATTTCTGTCACATACTTCGCGGCACAAGACGATCTTGACGCACTCATTACGCCAGAAACAAAAATGATTTATGTCGAGTCGCCAGGCTCACTACTATTTGAAATGCTCGACCTTCCCGCGATGGCTGCCGTCGCAAAACGGCATGGTGTCTTGCTCGCAACAGATAATACGTGGGGTTCTGGATACATCTATCGCCCCTTGGCCTTGGGTGCTGATATCTCTGTAGTCGCTGGCACAAAATACGTTGCTGGGCACTCCGATGTCATGCTCGGCGCTGTTATCGCCAAAGACGAGTCCGTTGCTGCACGGCTGCATTCGGCCCAATATGCCATGGGTAACTCTCTTAGTGCGGATGATGCCTGGCTCGCCTTGCGGGGTGTAAAAACCATGGCCGTGCGTATGCCGCAACATGCCATCAACGCCTTAAAGGTTTGTGCGTTTTTTGATGCGCAGCCGTACGTCGCAAAGATCTTTAATCCTGCCTGGCATAAAGACGCAGGCTATGCGCTATGGCAACGAGACTGCTCCGGCGCCAATGGGATGTTGTCCGTTGAGCTCAAGTGCTCGCCGGACGCAGCAAAGGCTTACGTCGATGCACTAACGCTGTTTGGAATTGGATTTTCTTGGGGGGGCTATGAAAGCCTGGTGCAATGGGTCGACCCAGGCACACTCGCCGCACACACTTATTGGAAACACAGCCCGAACGCTTTGCTGCGCTTTCATATCGGACTTGAGGACATCGACGACTTAATCGACGACCTCAAGCAGGCCGCCAACTACTTGCCGCGCACCTGATTAATCAAGCTGTTCGCAACATCGATAGTTTCTTGGTAACCACCGGCTTCCGAGGGCGAGGTCACAAAACGACCCGCCACCGACATCGTCGGTGTCCCTTGCACACGGTAGGCGGTGACTAGCTGATCAGCACGGCCCGCTTTGGACGACACACCAAAAGACTCAAACGCCGCCTCGAACTTTGCACGATCGACGCCCTGCGACACAATCCAGGTTGTGATTTCTGCTTTTGAGAACAAGCGCTTTTTCTGTTCATGAATCGCATCAAATACTTTCATGTGCAAGTCGAGGCGACCCATCGCCTCAAGCGTGTAGTACAACCGCTGCAAGGGCTTCATGCTCGCGTTGAATGCGACAGGTACATGTTTAACAACGACGTCCGCGGGTACGGTCTTCATCCATTTTTGCAACATCGGTTCAATGACGGCGCAATGTGAACAGGCGTACGAAAAGAACTCTTGGACTTCAATTTTTCCGGGTTCGGTTGGTTGCGCTGGGCTCAGCTCAACATACTTAGATTTAGCCGGCGCAGCGCTTTGCGCGTGACTCGCAGTGGTAAACGACAGCAACATCAGGCTTGCCATCGCAAGCAGTGCTTTTGAAAAAAGTTTCATGTTTGAATAATCCTTAAAAGGTTCTAGCGCCAACCGGGCCGCATCGCACTCCCGCTCGCCTCTACTACTGTCGAACTACTGCTGTTGGAATTTTTTCCTGGCCCAACTTTGTACGAATTTGATTCATGTCATCAATCCGCGCGAAAGGGCCAACACGGACACGGTTCACTTGCAACCCGTTCACCTCGGCACGTTGGATTTCTACTGGCATGCCCAACAACAAGATTCTCGCTCGCAAGGACTCGGCATCTTCAAGGACGCGAAACGAGCCAACCTGCAAGAAATAAGGCCCGCCGGTTGCAGGCGCCGTTTGTGACTGACTCGGTGGCGGCGGCAACGGTTCGGCCTTCGGGCGTGGATTCACGTTTGCCCCGCCACTTGCTGGTGGCGCTGTCGGCGTCAAGGTGGCAATCAAAGAGCCTAGCGCATCGCCACCTGCTGGTGCCGGCGCGCTCGTTGAAGGCGTCGTGCCGGCTACCGGAGCAAGCGGCTCAGTGGTGGCCGAAGAAGTACCTCTATCACGACCTCCCATTCCCGCGTTCGGGTCCGGCGCTTGACGCGGATCCGGTGCGCCTGGCGCATCAGGCGTGCGACTAGCTTTGTCAAAAAAAGGCATAGGCGCTTTAACAACGTAATAGGCAACACCGGCGGCAACCATCAAGCCGATGACTAAGCCCGCCAGCAGGCCATATAACGTACTTCCACCAGACGATTTATGTTTTGCCATGTTGTGTCGTTTACATCCTCTCAGGTGCAGATACGCCCAACAACTCTAAACCATTTGCAATCACTTGGCGCGTAGCATCCGCCAAACGCAACCGTGCGTCCTTGAGCGCAACGTCGTCAACCAGCACTCGCTCAGCGTTATACCAACCATGAAAATCCGCAGCACAGTCTCGTAACCAAAACGCCACCAAGTGCGGCGACAACTCGAGCGCCGCCTGCGACACTAAAGCCGGAAACTCAGCTAGCCGCTGCATGAGCGCGAGCTCTGACGGTGCCTGCAACAGATCAACGGAGGCAGCCTGTAGCTGTGCTGCGGACAAACCTGCTTGCGACAGCATTGAACAAATACGTGCGTGCGCGTACTGAATATAGTAGACAGGATTTTCTTCGCTTTGCGATCTCGCGAGGTCAACATCAAAAACAAACTCGGTATCGGCACGACGCTGTATCAAAAAGAATCGCACCGCATCACGGCCCACCCATTCGATCAAATCACGCATCGTGACGTAGCTACCCGCACGCTTAGAGATCTTGACCTCTTCACCGCCACGGATAACCTTTACCATCTTGTGTAAGACATACGCAGGGTAATCAGCAGGTATGCCTAGGCTCAACGCTTGTAGTCCCGCGCGCACCCGCGCAATCGTGCCGTGATGATCGCTACCTTGAATATTGATTGCGCGTGTAAAGCCACGCTCCCATTTTGTGACGTGATATGCCACATCTGGAACAAAATACGTGTAGCCACCTTCAGACTTCCGCATAACGCGGTCTTTATCGTCACCCGTTCCCAGCTCGGTGGTACGCAGCCACAAGGCGCCCTCGCTTTCGTAGGTGTGGCCACTAGCAACCAATTGATTCACCGTGTTTTCTACGCGGCCCGAGGTATAGAGCGAACTCTCGAGATAGTAGCGATCAAACGCCAAACCAAATGCCTGTAGATCTAAATCTTGTTCATGCCGTAAATACGTAACGGCGAAGCGACGAATGTTATCCAAATCATCAAGCTTGCCATTGGCGATCACCGGCTCGCCATCACTTGCGTTGGCACTCGCCTTCGCGACGAACTCTTTCGCAATGTCAGCGATGTACTCGCCCTTATAGCCATCCGCTGGATAGTTGGGTGCGTCTGTACTCACGCCTTGTGCACGTGCCTGCACGCTAATAGCAAGATTCTGGATCTGATTGCCCGCATCGTTGTAATAAAACTCGCGGCTCACGTTAAAACCACTTGCATCAAACAAACGGCAAAGTGCATCGCCTAACGCAGCTTGGCGCGCATGGCCAACATGCAGTGGGCCCGTTGGATTCGCGGACACGAACTCAACCAACACTTTTTGCTCTTTGCGTGGTGCGCGGCCATACGCTTCGCCAAGCTGCGCGATCAGCGGCAATACCGCGCTGCGTGCAGCATGGGTCAGTCTGAAGTTAATAAAGCCTGGGCCCGCTAGCTCAGCTTGCGCAATAACGGCTGTTGCGTTGGGATCGCCCATCAGCGCATCAACGATGGCCTGCGCTAATTCGCGCGGGTTACGTTTTGCTGGTTTAGCGAGTTGCATCGCAACGTTGGTGGCCAGGTCTCCGTGGGCAGCGACTTTCGGCCGCTCAAGGACAATCGTTGGCTCTGCCTCAGGCAGAACGACGGCCACGGCCTTTTTCAGGCAAGAAATGAGTGTGTTTTGTTGCTCGAGGAGCATGGGCGTAAAAGACGACAGGTTGAAGCCTCAAATCATAGCCTGAATTATGGTTTACATTGACTCAACACTTAATAAAGGAGTCGCTATGCTTGTTACCTTTAGCAGCAAAGCTGGTGCCGATGTCCTGATGCTGTCCCAGCATGCCAAACCCGTTTTAAAAATCGTCGGCAAGCTCACTGGTCCTGAGCTTGAAAGTCGTGGCGTTTGGATGCCTGAACAGCTTGATGAGGCCATCGCGCTCCTCGAGGCAGCCATCGCTCAGGAAAAAGCGGTAACGGTTGACGACGATCCAGATGAGCCGCTTCATCCGCTGGCCCAGGCCGTTAGTTTGCGCCAACGATCCTTCACCTTGCTTGATTTGTTTCGACGTGCGCAGCAAAAAAAGGTTCCCGTCCTATGGGAAGCTGGTTCTGCTTGGTAACTTGAGATCAGTAAGCCTGATCAAAGAGCAGTCTGAAGTCAGCGACCGTTGTATGTCTTGGATTCCAACGGTTGTAGTTCGCTGCAAAACAGGCGGCAGCCATGTCATCAAAGTACTCTTGCTTAGCACCTACATCGCGCAAACGCGCAGGTATCGACAAGTCTGAGCACAAAGCCGTTATTGCCTCCACGGCTGCCTGTGCCGCCTGCAGCGTAGGCAGGCCCTGCACCGGGCAGCCCATCACTTGCGCGACCTGCGCAAATTTTTCTGGGACCGCCAGCAAATTGAACTTTGCAACGTGTGGCAAACACACTGCGTTAGACAGTCCATGCGATAAGTGGAACTCAGCCCCGACGAAGCGCGCCATGCAGTGGACATTACCCAAGCCCGTCTGCCCAAATGTAATACCGGCCAACGCCGAGCCGCACAACATATTCATCGCGGCAGTGGTATTTTGCCGGTTCGCCACAAACTGACGGATATTCCCCGCTAACAAGGCCATCGCTTGCAAATTAATCGCGTCGGTCATGAGATTCGATCCGAGCGAAACATACGACTCAAACGCATGCACAAAGGCGTCAATACCGGAGTGTGCTGCAACGTGTGCCGGTACCGTCCGCAAGGCCAGAGGATCAAGAATCGCAAACGACGCTGGGTTTAGCGACGCATGACGAATCGACATTTTGAGATTTTTCTCAGTGTCCGTAATGACACAAGAACCTGAGACCTCTGAGCCCGTTCCCGCTGTTGTCGGGATCGCAATCAAAGGAAGCGCTGGGATCGAAAACTTTTCGATCCCCTCGTAATCATGAATTCGCCCACCATTTGTGGCGAGGATGCCAACCGCTTTCGCCACATCGATGGTGCTGCCACCGCCGATCGCCAAAATCGCAGTCGCTTGATGTGCCTGACAAACCGCGAACGCCTTCTCAACCGTGTGCGCACTCGGATCGGGCTCGATATCAGTAAACAACGCCGACTTCACCTTTGCGTCTTGCAACAAGCCTGCAATACCAGCGTAAAACTCACTTTTAAGCAAAGCTGCATCCAGCGCAATAAAAATGCGCTGGCATGCGAGCTTGGTAATCACTTCAGCAATTTTCTTATATGAACCTTCGCCCATATAAATCGTCGTCGGACAAAAAAAGCTAGTGATCATTTGCTTGAATTAAACGTCCAGATTGGCGGCTTGCAACGCATGGGTTTCGATAAAAGCACGGCGCGGCTCAACGTTATCACCCATCAGCGTTGTAAAGATTTCATCGGCAGCAATCGCATCTTCAATCTGTACTCGCAACAAGCGACGTACCGTTGGGTCCATCGTCGTCTCCCACAGCTGTGCGGGATTCATCTCACCCAAGCCTTTGTAGCGTTGCTTCGTGACGTTACGCTCAGCCTCGGCACGTAGCCACTGCATCGCCTCGCGGAAATCAGCAACCATCATTTCTTTGCGTTTTTCGCCTTCACCCCGTGCGACCATTGCTCCTTTTCCAATAAGCCCCTGGAATGTTGCAGCAGCTCGCGCCAAGATCGCGTAGTCAGCGCCACGCACGAAATCGTGATCAAGCACCGTGACACGCACGTTGCCATGATGTTTACGACGCACGATCAGACGATATTTTTCAGCGCTTTGGTGGAACTCCGCCACCACATCGACTTGGTCGGGCAACAAAGGATCTTGTAGACCAGCATGCAGGCGTTTGGCCGACGCTTCCGCTTGTTCTTGCGTATCGAGCTCAACCGTTGCACCACCCACAATGGCAGACAACGTGCGCTCATCCATGAAACGACCCAGGCGAGCAATTACACCACCCGCCATCACATACTGCTTCGCCAACTCAGCCAACGCATCGCCAGCAATCGCTGCTGCACCTGCCTGGGGGACAAGCGATGCCTCTTTAAGTGAGAGCTGCAACATGTAACTAGACTCTTCCACTTCATCCTTCAGATAACGCTCATCCTTCCCTGCCTTCACTTTATAAAGTGGTGGCTGGGCAATATAGATGTAACCCCGCTGGACAAGCTCTGGCATTTGTCGATACAGCAGCGTCAACAACAGTGTTCGAATGTGCGCACCATCAACGTCCGCATCGGTCATGATGATGATTCGGTGATAACGAAGCTTCTCAACGTTAAAGTCGGGTCCGATACTGGTTCCGAGTGCAGTGATCAGCGTTGTGATTTGCTCGCTCGAAATCAATTTATCAAAGCGTGCTTTTTCAACGTTCAATACCTTACCGCGCAAAGGCAAAATCGCCTGAAACTTACGGTCTCGTCCTTGCTTAGCCGAGCCACCTGCAGAGTCTCCCTCGACGATGTAGAGCTCACACAGTGCAGGGTCTTTCTCTTGGCAGTCTGCAAGCTTGCCTGGCAGGCCTGCGCCCTCCAACACGCTCTTGCGCCGGGTCATCTCGCGCGCCTTGCGCGCAGCTTCGCGTGCACGCGCGGCCTCAACAACCTTGGCGCACAAAGCCTTCGCATCAATCGGATTTTCTAACAACCACGTTTCAAGCGTACGTGCGACAGCTTCTTCCACCGCAGGGCGCACTTCGCTCGATACTAGCTTGTCTTTTGTCTGGCTGCTGAACTTGGGCTCGGGCACTTTCACCGACAACACGCACGTTAACCCCTCGCGCATATCATCACCCGTGGTCTCAACCTTGGCCTTCTTGGCCATCTCGTTGTCGCCAATGTACTTGTTCAGAATACGGGTCATTGCTGCGCGCAAACCCGTCAGGTGCGTGCCACCATCACGTTGTGGAATGTTATTGGTAAAACAAAGTACTTGTTCGTTGTAGCCATCATTCCACTGCATCGCCACATCCACACCAACCAACGTGCCACCTGCATTTGATTCGGTGCTAACTGAAAAAACATTGGGGTGCAATACAGTTTTGCTGCGATTGATGTATTCGACAAAACCCTTGCATCCACCAGAGAAGGCAAAGTTTTCTTCTTTGCCTTGCCGCTGATCGACCAGGCGAATCTTGACGCCGTTATTCAAGAAAGAAAGTTCACGTAATCGCTTGGATAAAATTTCGTAGTGGTACTCGACATTATTAAAAATATCGGTATCCGCTAAGAAATGAACTTCGGTGCCGCGATTTTCTGTTGTGCCTGTTACCGCCAGAGGAGCAACACGCTCACCTTTGCGAAACTCCATTTCATGCACTTGGCCATTGCGACGGATCGTTAACTTCAACCACGATGACAACGCGTTCACACACGAAACGCCCACACCGTGCAATCCACCGGACACTTTGTAGGAGTTCTGATCGAACTTACCGCCCGCATGGAGCTCCGTCAACACGATCTCAGCCGCGCTACGCGCAAACTCATCGTCCTTATGGATATCCGTCGGAATACCACGGCCATTGTCCGTCACAGAGATAGAGTTATCACCGTGAATCGTTACAACGATATCGTCACAATGTCCGGCCAAAGATTCATCAATGGCGTTGTCTACAACCTCAAACACCATATGGTGCAGACCGGTTCCGTCGGACGTGTCGCCGATATACATCCCGGGGCGTTTACGAACCGCCTCGAGACCTTTAAGCATCTTGATCGAGTCGGCACCATACGCATCGTTGTCTGGCGAATGTTGGCCTGCTACTTCTTTGTTTTCTGACATGTCTAGATCCGCATTGGCATGACGACATATTTAAATGATTCGTCGTCAGGCAGGGTAATAAGGGCAGAGGCGTTCGCGTCTGGCATAACAGACCAGCGAATCGTTTCAGCTTTGACGTTAGCCAAGAAATCTAGCAAGTAGCTGACGTTGAATCCAACATCTAAAGCCTCGTGACCATAATCAATATCGATTTCTTCTTGTGCCTCTTCCTGCTCGGCGTTGGTCGAAGAAATCTTCAACACATGTTGCGCAAGCTGTAGGCGAACGCTACGAAACTTATCGGTTGTCAAAATTGCGGCGCGCTGTAAACAACCCTGAAGAACTTCGCGCGATACATCAAAGTGACGCGTGTAGTTAGTTGGGATCACACGATTAAAGTCTGGAAACTTCCCTTCGACTAATTTCGACACGAGCTCGACATGTCCGAAGGAAAAACGAATTTGGCCCGGCGCCACGTCAATGGTAACGGGCTCCTCACTATCATCTAGTAGGCGCTGCATTTCCAGTACGGTTTTGCGCGGCACAATAACTTCATGTTTGGCACTAATGCCCTCGGCCGGCGTAGAACTATGCGCGAGCCTGTGCCCATCTGTTGCCACCGCGCGCAACATACCTGGCTCAAACACGAGCAACATGCCGTTCAAGTAATAACGGATGTCTTGCTGTGCCATGGCGAAATGCGCCATGTTGAACAAATGCTTAAGCGTTTTGCGCGTCAAGGTCAACGAGACATCCCAGCGCGTTGGCTGCGTCATCGTGGGAAACTCTGTCGCAGCCAAGGTCTGCAGCGAAAACCGGCTCTTGCCGGACTGAACCGCGAGCTTTCCACTCGCTGTCGATAACTTGACGTCGCCCGTGTCGGGCAGTGCGCGCAAAATGTCAACGAGCTTGCGCGCCGCAACGGTCAATGATTCGGTTTCTGCACCCACGCCAAAATCGGCATGCGTCGTAATTTGAACCTCTAGGTCTGTTGCGATGAAAGAAACGCGATTGGCCTCTTTGCGCAGCAAAATATTGGCGAGAATCGGCAAGGTGTGCCGACGCTCGACAATACCGGCTACGGTTGAAAGCGGCTTGAGCAGCGCGTCGCGTGGAGTCTGTACAAGTTGCATGGATTATCCCTTTAAAGTTTGTTCAAGCACATGCAGCGTATGGTTCAGGTCTGCCTGTTTGGCGCGCAAGTCCGAAATCTTGCGTACCGCGTGCAAAACAGTGGTGTGGTCACGCCCACCAAACATGTCACCAATGTCAGGCAAGCTTTTTTGCGTCAGTTCTTTAGCGAGATACATGGCGACCTGACGCGGCATCGCAATGTTTGCAGGTCGCCGTTTGGAATACATATCGGCAACCTTAATTTTGTAAAAATCGGCTACGGTCTTTTGTATGTTTTCTACCGTTACCTGACCACTAGATACTGAAAGTAGGTCCTTTAATGCGTCTTTGCACGTGTCGACGTTTGCGACATCCCGGCCATGAAATCGGGCGTAGGCAACAACCTTTTTCAAGGCGCCTTCGAGTTCACGGACATTGCTACGGAGGTGCTTCGCGATAAAAAATGCGACCTCTTCCGGCATTGCAAGGCCTTCTTGTTCGGCCTTGCGTAACAAGATGGCTACGCGCATCTCAAGCTCCGGCGGCTCAATCGCAACCGTCAGTCCGGAGTCGAAGCGTGAAATCAGGCGCGTGTCGATACCTTCGAGCTCTTTTGGATAAGTGTCGCTTGTGATGATGATTTGTTTGCGCTGCGCAACCATGGCCTCAAACGCATAAAAGAATTCTTCCTGGGTACGGTTCTTTCCAGAAAAAAACTGAATATCATCAATAAGCAACAAGTCCAGTGAGTGGTAGTAGCGTTTAAAGTCATCAAACGCCTTGCGCTGATACGCCTTCACAACATCTGACACATATTGATCAGCATGCACATAACGCACGCGTACGCCACGCCCAGCAGCAACCATCGCGTTGCCGATCGCGTGGATCAAATGTGTTTTGCCCAGTCCTACGCCTCCGTATAAAAAGAGCGGGTTGTAAGAGATGCCAGGATTCTCTGCAACCTGCAGCGCCGCCGCTCGCGCGAGCTGGTTGGCTTTCCCGGTTACGAAATTATCAAACGTTAGCTCGACGTTTAGTCTCGATCGGTTATCGATAGACCCGGAGAGCGACGCTTCGCCACCATTATCGCTTTGTGGCACATTGTTCGAATAGGATTGTTCGCTTACCGAGGCACCGTACGGCGCCATGCTTGGTACGGCCTGAACGGCAAGAGGCTTTGGACGGTCCGTCGGGTTTGCAGCCAGCTCTAGTTGTAGGTGGATTGGTTTTTTAAACCATGTTGTGGCAAAACTTTCTATTTGATGCGCAAAGTTTTTTCGCACCCAATCTAACTTAAAGCGATTAGGTGCAGCGAGTCGAAGTTGTGAACCTGTTTCATCAAAGGCGAGCGGAACCAGCGGACGTATCCACGCGCTGATTTGCTGAGGGGGAAATTCCTGCTCTAAGTGTGCGATGCAGGACTGCCAGAACTCGTTCATGTGACTCGCTAAGTAA
>Ga0164292_10001167_pt1 | contig 21075 bp, 22 predicted proteins | sample GEODES117metaG_FD_111486 | JGI IMG/M metagenome (GOLD analysis project Ga0164292, IMG submission 111486) | Eutrophic lake water microbial communities from Lake Mendota, Wisconsin, USA - GEODES117 metaG | ecosystem: Environmental > Aquatic > Freshwater > Lake | place: USA: Lake Mendota...
ATTCAATTTTGATCCGGCGACTGATCAACAGTCTAGTTGTGTTTAGACGCCCTAGACTTTTAGCTCACTCAAATTAAATTCTGGTTCTGAGCAGCGACAAAACAACATTATGCTTGAATTGATGCTTAAACACCTTTTGGTTTTTTCACTTTTAGTTTTTTTGATGCCAGGTTGTGCGCCCTCGTCAGTATCATCTCAACAAATTGCCAATGGTTTAGAGGAAAAAGTCGAGTGCCGAGACTTAGAAAAGTTTTTTTGGATTGAATTGCATCAAGCTACTCTTGAAAATCGCAATCCTAAATCTTGGAAAGAACTGAAAGATTCCTTTTTAAATTCTAAAAATTTAAATCTGCAAAGGCTCGGTGATGCTGTTCTCATTTTGGAAACTCACCTGACAAATTCCTTTTGGAACCTGAGCCCAAGTGAACAAACAGAAATTTGGGCCCAATTAGAATTGCGAATTGATGAAAAGCCTGGATTTTCAAAACTTATTGCAGAGCTGTCAGCTCATTTTTCAAAACATCAAGCGGGGGGCACCGAAAATTGCTTTGTCGTTTTGGCAGGTCAGCAGGATCAATTGGATTTGTCTTATGGTGCCAGGCGTGTGATGCAAATCGCCTATCAATCCTGTGAGGCCTCTCAAATGGCAGCCCTTGACTCTTCTGTGACTGACATCATCGGTATTTCCGTTGTTGGGACCCATCCCGACAAAATCGGCAGTGTTCGAAAAATCACAGATTTGGCTCAGGTTCAAAAAACCCATCCCTACTTGCGAATTCAAAATAAAGATCCTGATTGTTTTGATCTGATGAAAAAGCCCTTGATTTACGATTACGGCGGTAAACCTGCTTACGCCTCAGCGCTGACTTCTGAAATTGATTTATTCAGAAACAGCGGCAGTGGAAGTTCAGAATTGGGGATTGATTGCTCAGCTTTTGTTATTGCAAGTCTTGGTGTGAAGGGATTTCGGTTGAAGCCAAATGAAAACCTAGAGGCCAGGCAAACGGCGGCCTTTGGAACTTCGACCTTGATTAGGTCTCCAGACTTTTTCCCGTGCCTCGAATATATAAAAATTGGAAAAGGATTTGGAATTCAGCCTGGAGATATCGTAACTGTGGTGGGCCATACATTAATCATCGATTCCATGGGTGCAGATCCTTTTGGGTTAATGGGTTTGCAATCCGAAAGTGCCTGCCTTGGTCTTGATGGGTCAAAATTTGATTTTAAAATTTCCCACAGTTCTCCGATTTTTGGAGCCGTCGGGATCAATCGAACTGATGTCAGAGATTACCTCCGGCTGCCTTCGAAAATGACCAATGGATTGATCAAGTACGCACGGAATCAGTGCCTTTTGTCTCTCAAAAATACAAGTTCTCAGCCTCGGTGGAGCGATGTTTCCATTGTCAGGCACAAAAATACAGCCGAGTGCCGGGGGCTTTCATTGACAGCAAAACATCAAAAATGTGTGGAAACCTGCAGGCCTTAGGCCCTAGGTCTAGGAAATTCAAATTCCTTGTCGATAAAATCAGCAAATGTAAGTTATTCTATTGATGAAGTTAATAGGAAAAGGTTGGTCTATGCGAGCAAAATTTTTATTGGCTACGTTTTCAATTGTGTCAATGTCATTGCAACCACTTGCAATGGCTGAGCAGAAAAAAAATTGGTCAGGTGATGTTTTAAGAGAGTTTGTGAAAGCCTCGCAGCCCAAAGGAAAATCACTGACGGTCAAACAATTCTGGGATCAAAACAAGGCAAACCTTCATCCTGTTTGGCAGAATCGTTTTGCACCTGCCATTGAAATTCAAAAAGATGATCGATTGCCAAAAATGGAAGTCATCAACATCAAAGCCCCTCAAGGTGCTGAGTCCGCCCGATTGATGATGAATATCGACGGTAAACTTGTTTCTGTTGAGTATCTGGGTGGACAAGAGAAATTCGCGAGAATTAATAACACAGTGATCAGTTACCAAGATTTTTACTATGTCACCGGCATGGTTGAAAAATTATTGAAGGATCCTGTTTTTGCGACTGAGCAAAAAAAGCTCGAGAAAAAAGTGCTGACTCAAACATTTGTTCCGTCACGAAAGCAATTCAATCAAATGAGTGTGGCCCAACGGGTGGAAATGATCATGAAGCTGAGACTTGCCTCTGAGGCCGCAGACAAAGTGATTCAAATGAATTTGGAGGGCGGCGTTGAAACCTCACAGAATTTCTTCTGGGAAGTTTTATTGCCTGTGGCCCATGCAAAAACTCAAAGTGAGATCAAAGCAGCTTTGAATAAACCTTGTTTGGTGGCCGGTCACGTCGGAACTTTTAGAAAAGACAGATCAGGTTATGCTTCTTGTTCAGTGGAAGATTCGAAAATTAGAAGTCAAAGTTGTGTCAAAAGCAATCCTTCTAAGCCTCATGGCTGTAATAAACTTTTCTTTCCTCGAAGTGAAAATATTTGCTTAGCTCCTTCTAGATCTAATCAGGATTACCAAAACTTCACAGCCAAATGCGCGGCCGCAACGCCCATTAGGTCGGTGAAAGACAAAGCGGATTTTGTCAAGGCTGCGCAAGAAGATCTAGAATTTGAACTTAAAGGTAAAAAAGTTGAAGCCACAGATGCCCAGTGGTCAAAATTATCAGAGTTTATGGAGTCGCACAATAAAGCCATTGATGAAACTTTGAAGTCGGCGTGTTCTGAATCAAATATCGCTGTCGTCGGAAAAGTGGAATCCAATTTAGGCAAAGCTTGTGAAGCTCTAAAAGATCGAAAGTTAGATCTAACTCGTTACCAAGCAGAAACCGTTGGCGGAGCTGTGGCCCCTCCAGGGCAGACGCCGAGTCCAGGTGCCGGAGTCGGAACGCCTTGTAAAACACCTGCTGCTCAGAACAAAGCTGATGATGAATTTGATGGAACAATTGATGCGAAAGGAAAATGTATCGCTGCGAATGTTCCGCCTGCAGCACCACCACCATGTCCGCCGCTAGGGACGGAAGGAAACGGTCGTAAAGACTGTGGAACAACAGCGCCGTATGTTGATCGAACAGTTACTAGCACAGCTGGCAGCAGTCGAACAGAGCTCTCATTTTGGGATCGCAATAGAGGTTGGATCATACCAGTAGGTATTTTTGCAGGCTTATTTTTAGTCTTAAAAAACTTATTTAAAGCAGGCGACACCGGTTCAGCGCAACCGGGAACTCCTCCGGCGCCACCGCCCCTTCCTGCTCCTGCTCCAGTTCCAGTGGTTCCAAATCCTGTGAAACCAATTACTGGTCCTGGATCTGAAGGCGGCACTGGAACGGGTGGAGCTCCAACGGGTGGACAAAGGTAGTATGGATATCAAGCAAGATCCAAAACCTCATTCAGAGGGAATAGATTCAGTTACGGTGAAGGTCTTTGATCCTCACCGCTGGCTCATGGATTTTGATCAAGAGAAACCGCTAAAGAAAGCCTCACCAAGTGGTCCCACTAAGCGCAGAACTTCAGATGAAATGATGATGTGGAATCTGATTTCGTCGGTGGCTGATTTTTTAATCGTAGGTGTTTTGTTATTTTTGTTTGTCTGGGGGCTTGCGCAAATCATGCAAGTTCCGGTGAAAGTGGCCCTCGGAAGTCTTTGGCAAATCAGCCAAGGTGGCACTTTGCTTTTAGTTTTAAGTCTTTTGTGGATTTATCACGTGGCCTGTCCTGCACTTCTGACCTACACGCCAGGGCAGTGGGCTTGTCAGATCACCAGAACTCCACAAAATCTGACATTTCGCTGGGTGATCAAATCCACTCTTCGATTGCTCGCTTTGTTTATGACTGGATTTATTCTGCTCCCGCTTTTCTCGTGGGCCTCCGGCCAAGATCTGGAAGGTCAATTGACCGGCCTCAAAGTTTACTCGAAGTAAAAATTGACTCGGGCTTGCCAAGAAATTCAATCATCATCTGAAACAGTGGCAAAAACCGTGAGCATGAATTTTTTCTGCGCAAATTCTTTGAATTCTTAGCCGATCAAGCCTAGGTTCTGATCAGATTTGGGATCTGAAAAAGTTTGGGTCTCGTGAGTGCTCAAGGTTGGACGTTGTCCGAGTGCACAAAACAAATTTCGAACCATGATTACCTTAAACCTCAAATGAATTTGGTTTCAAGTCGAGGCCACTTTTGCAATTCAAGGAAGCATGTCAAGACACCGACTTTATAACTTCCATCCACAAGAGATTCGAAATTCGTTGAATGCTGCTAAAGTATTATCAGAAGAAATTCATAAACTTGAAGCTGAGCTTGTGACTTTGCTAACAATGATAGATGAAAAACGATTTTATGTTCGATACGGCTACAATTCTCTAAGAGGATTTTGCAACTTCGGCCTGAACTTTTCTAAAACCCAAAGCCAGCGAATAACAACTCTTACACGCCGCACTCGGACAACGTCCAACCTTGAGCACTCACGGGACCCAAACTTTTTCAGATCCCAAATCTGATCAGGACCTCGGCTTGATCGGCTAAGAATTTAAAGAATTTGCGCAGAAAAAATTCATGCTCACAGTTTTTGCCAGCGGCTCAGAATTTCCATATGTTGAGTTTGGGGGAATTGATCCACGATCCAAATTTCTTTTAATGAATAGCCATGGCTGACCAGATTTTGAATATCCAAATCAAAGGATTCAGGATAGCAAGACATGTAAATCACATGCTCAGGCATCAACTTTGGATTTTTTAACAGATCTCCTGCGCCATTTCTGGCTGGATTGAGAAGCAAAAGATCAAAAGGTTCAACAGAAGAGAAATCTGTAGGTTGACGGAAATCTCCCTTGAGACTTTTGATTTGATTTTGAACACCTAATTCTGTTGCATTTATTTTTAGGGCTTCAAAGGACAGGGAATCAAACTCTAAGGCTGTTAATTGTGTTTTTGTATTGGCAAGGCCTGGAAAACTTAAATTGCCGATGCCACTGCCAAATTCAAGAATGTTTTTGGGTTGGAGAGTCAGGGACCAGTCTGAAATTTTCTGAGTGATCCAATCATTTGAAATATGGCTGGGCTGAGTGAAGCTGGCCACTGTGCTGAACAGCTCGACAGACTTTGAAAACAACAAAGTCCTAGACCAGGGATGGAACTCAGGTTTTTTCACACCTAAAGTTCCATCAAGTTTTGAGTAAAGTGCTTTGTGTCGTTGTCCGATTTCAACAAAACCTAATTTTTGCAGCTCTAATAAATAGGTTTTATCTTCAAGTAGCGACTTAATATCTTCATTCGAAAAATCCAGCCAAATTCCAATTTTATTTTTTGGAGAAACTTTGAGTCGAAACGATCCCTTCAAGGCAGGAGGCTGAATATTTCTGAATTGTTGATAGGCCTTGGCGAGCTCAGGAGATAGTTGAAGGCAAGAGGGAAGATCTTCAATTTGTTTGGTGATGTGAGAAAATAAGCCTAGCCTTCCGTGGTCCATGGTGAAGTCAAGACGAGACCTTAAAGCATGGGTCCCAAAACTTTGAAACTGAATGGGGACTTGGTTGGAAGTCTGGTCAGATTGAGTAGCAGAACTTAAAATCTGCTGAAGTTTTGCAATTTTTTGTGCCCTTTGATCCGCATAGGTAAAAGTGATCCCATCACAACCAGAGCAAAAGTGTGAATGGGGACAGTCAAGTAAACCAGCGGAAACTTCCATAGGAAAAGAGTTTAACTGGTCTTAGAGGGGGCCACAAGTTTTTCTCAGATTTGTCTACGAGCCCAATAGGCCGACCCTCGGGGATGAATTCGGTGATTTCATTAAGGTTGGGTAATGCGAGGCGAAATCGAGAGCCTACGCAAAAAAGACTGTGCTACTTTGAGCCCATGAAAAAATTGATTTTGCTTTTAATCGTAACTTGTCTTTCTGCTTTTTCTCAAGAAGCTCAATTTATCACTGCAAGTCGACAGCTGACTTTCGTGGGTCCTAGATCCGGTGAAGGATACTTCTCAGCGGACGGAAAAAAAATGATTTTCCAATCCGAGCGAAATGAAAAAAATCCCTTCTATCAAATGTTTGTCTTAGATCTTGAATCCGGAAAAACAACCCGGCTTTCGCCAGGTTTTGGTCAAACCACTTGCGGCTGGATTCATCCTAAAAATACGAAAGCCATTTGGTCCAGCACACACTTAGATCCAAAATGGAAAGTGTCAGAGAATAAAGAAATTGAAGAGCGAAAAAGCCCAGTTAAAAAAAGATACTCTTGGGCCTATGATCCTGCTTACGAAATTTTTGAAAGTGATTTAAATGGCAAAGCAGTGAAGCAGCTGACGAAAGCTCAAGGCTATGATGCGGAATCCAGCTATAGCCCTAACGGTGAATACATTGCCTTTGCCTCGAACCGAACTGGATATGAATTAAATCTTTCAGAGGAAGAAAAAAAGCTCTTCGAAAAAGATGCCAGCTCTCAGATGGAAATTTACATTATGAAAGCCAATGGCACGAATGTAAAAAGACTGACCCGAAGTCTAGGCTACGACGGGGGGCCTTTTTTCAGCGCCGATGGATCTAAAATCACTTGGAGACGATTCTCTGCTGACGGATCCACCGCAGAAATTTGGACCATGAATGTGGATGGCAGTGAGCAGCGCCAGATCACACGCTTAGGAAAACTTTCCTGGGCTCCCTTTTTTCATCCCTCCGGTGACTACATTATTTTTGCTTCCAACATCGAAGGACACTCGAATTTTGAGCTCTACATTGTTGATTCCAATGGCTTAAAAGATCCCGTGCGTGTGACCTATGCCGATGGTTTTGATGGACTTGCGACATTCACACCCGATGGCACCGAGCTTTCTTGGACCAAGCGGGGAGTCAAAGGTGATAGCCAAATTTACAGAGCTCAGTGGAACGATTTCTCTGCTAGAAAAGCTTTGAGCTTAGATCCAAAAAGTAATCATCAAACCCTCAGTCTTCAACCTTCGATTGGGCAAAAAGATCTGAAAGCCTTAGTTGAATATCTAAGTTCCGAGGACATGAAAGGTCGTAAGACGGGCTCCAGCGAAGAGAAAGTCTACACGGCTCAAATTGCTAAACTTTTTCAAAGTTGGGGTCTGAAGCCAGCGCCGGGTGCCATCGATTATTTCCATGAATTTGAGTTCATAAGTGGGATTAGGTTTGGTCAGAACAATTCTCTTTCAGTTGAAGGCCTGCCAATAAAACAAAAACAAATTGCACAACTCAGTCAAACCTTCGAGCCCCTTTCCATGTCTAAGAATGGATTGGTGCCTTTATCCGAAGTGGTTTTTGCTGGCTACGGACTCAGGGCCCCCGCCTCAGAAAAAGGTCCAGCCTACGACTCCTACGAGAATTTAGACGTTAAAGACAAATGGGTTTTGATCTTTCATGATGTTCCCCAAGATGTCAGCGTCGAACAACGGCTTCACTTTCAACAGTATGGTCGAACGGAATTTAAAGCCACTGTGGCCAAAAGTGAGGGAGCCAGGGGTTTGATCGTTTTTCCAGGTCCTCGAACTTTATTGACTGAAACTTGGGGCCAGCCAAAACTCGAGGGCAGTCCTCTCGACAGTGGCCTTTCTGTTATAAAAATCAGTCGGGATTTTGCAAAAATTTTGTTTCAAAAAGCCGGTCAAAATCCTGAAACCATTCAAAAAAAATTAGATGAAGGTTTAAAATCAGAGGGCTTTTTAATTCAAGATTTGAAAATTCAAGCGCAAGTGGATTTGATTTTAAATCGGGGAGTAGGTCGAAATGTTGTGGCCGTCTTGCCAGCTGATTTAAAGAAGCCTTCGGTTTCTAGTCTGATCATTGGTGCTCACGGGGATCATCTAGGTCTAGGGGATCAGGGATCTTCTCTTGCGGGTCTTCAAGAAAAAAATCAAATTCATTTTGGAGCTGATGATAATGCCTCTGGTGTTTCTGCAGTGCTTGAAATGGCACATCATTTTGCAAAGGCACCTGTTCTTAAAAAGGCCAAACGAAAGCAAGATTTGTACTTTGCCATTTGGTCAGGTGAAGAAATGGGTTTACTTGGATCAAAGGCTTGGATTCGGGATTGGAAAAAGAAAAACGGAGACCTGAACAAATCTTTTCAAGCCCAACTTAATTTGGACATGGTCGGAAGACTTAAAGACAAATTGATCATTCAAGGCGTGGGATCTAGCACGCTGTGGCCTCCAATGATCGAAGAGCTTGCCATTAAGTCTGGTGTGCCTGTGTCGTCCCAGGATGACCCCTATCTGCCCACGGATTCCATGGCTTTTTATATCGAACGAATTCCCACTCTGAATTTTTTCACAGGAGCTCACTCCGAATATCATACCCCTCGGGATCAATCAGGTTTGATTAACTATGCGGGTCTCGAGAAAGTGACCCGGTTGGGGCAAATGTTGATCGAAGACCTTGCCTGGACCACGCAAAAAATCAGTTACGTTGAAATTCCCCAAAGTCGTAGAAATTCACAAAGTGCCTCTCGCTCATTTAGAATTTTTCTGGGAACGATTCCTGATTATTCACAAGATGGAGTCAATGGTGTTCGAGTGTCTGGGGTGTCTAAGGACTCACCAGCCGAAAAAAGTGGTCTGAAGAATCAAGATATCATTGTCGAGCTGGGCAATCAGAAAATTGAAAATCTTTATGATTACACCTACGTATTGCAAAGTCTAAAACCAGGAAATGAAATTCCATTGAAGATCATGAGATCAGGTCGGCTTGAAGAGCTGAAAATTATTCCAGCATTAAAAGAATAAGGGATTAGAACAAAAAGCCGGGGCAACCTGTTTCTGCGGCTTTTTGAATCTCAGAGGGTGATTTTACTTTTGGATCATTACCCAAGTAATCAAAAAGACTTCGATTTCGAAGTCTGCAAGTGGCTTGATCCTTATTTTTTAAAGTGGACTGACGATTGGGCTGACTTGAGGCTGTATTACCGAAGAAAAAACCCGTATCTAAAAAAGACCAGGGACTTTTAAGGATCTCAAGCCCACCAGCGTTGTTAGGATTCACCTTTGGATCCAGTTGGATAAGGACATTTTCGATCGAGTTAATCTGAGCGGTTTCTAATGAGAAATGAATCTTGAGATTTGCAAGTCCAGTCACGATAAGCTCATCACTTTCCACTTCCCACTGAAATCCTTGAAATGAATTTTGAAAGAAAAAGAACTCTCTGGCCCCTGCACTTTGTGGTCCTTCATCCGGTTTCAACGAATTAAAGACTAAAAGAAGACCTTGCGAGGACAAAAGATAATCCCGGTAGACAAGAGTCTCGAAGGCATCGCGAGGATGAACACTTAAGTAACAAATTTGTTTATCATCACTTATGGACTGAGAAACTTGAATGTTTGATTTCCCGAACAATTTTTGCGGACAGAATTCTGGGGATTCAGAAGAGGTCGAGGTCATGGCGTGGGATGTTAAAGAAAGTGCAAGAGTCAAAACAAGAAGATTTAAATTTTTCATATTGGAATCCTACTAAAAAAAATTGTAAATCTGCAAGAGGGTTATCGACAATTCTAAAAAAACTGCTACAGTTAAAGGTAAGTCTCCATGGAGGGAGATGGATTATGAATAATGGATTATCACAAGCTCTCGAGTCTTCCTCAGGCCATGAAATAAATATCGATCAATTGCAAAAAAGAATGAAAAAGCATCAATTTTTATTCGTGTCTTTTTTAATTATGATTCCAGTCATCATTCATTTGGCAAACAAAATGGGTTTTGCTTCTTGGAACACCATGCTTTTTATGGGTTTGATCATTGGACCTGTATTTTATTTTTATCAAATCATTCAGAGCTGCAAAAGAAAAATTCAAGAGGCTTGCTTTCAACTCTCAGTTGGTTCTAAAGTTTATAGGAAATATGAAAATAAAAAACCGCAAGAGGTCTACTTTATATTCCAAGAGGGCCATCGTTATTATTATCTAGAAAGCATGACCAGCGGTGAGAAGCGATTGGTGGCAAAAGATAAGGTTTTAAATGAATATAACTTAATCTGATAAGTTATATTATGTTACATTGTGTTTTAAACCGACTCTTCTATGTTAAGTGACTTCTCAAGATATGTTCCATCATCACTGACAAACCTTAATTTGTGAGTTCCTGTTTGAAGCTGACCCAATGGAATTTCCTCTAGAAAAGGAACCAGAACCATCAGGCACATCCCTTGGCTAACAGTGGCGTAAGACCTGATTTCATGGGTCGTGGGATTTAAGTGAACGACTTCAGCCTTTTTCCACTTATAACACCCATTTTGAAAAACACCACTTACGATCACATAGGCTTCTGAACGACTATCAAATCGAGCGGGAATGTAGGCCCCACTAATTTCAACCATCACTTCTTTTTCTTTTAATTCTGCAGAATCAAGCTGCAGTCCCCAAAAAATCAGAAAAAATGAAACTGTAAAAATCGATAACTTCTTCATAAAACCGCCATGGCTATAAAAGCTAAAATCCGTTTAAATTTAACTTTTGAGAAGCAAAGATGTGACCAAGTCAAAGACACTCAGTTGGATCTGAAGCTATCTACGAGTTGATTTGTGATTTTATTGGGGGCAATTTGAATCAAAGAGTCAGTTCAAAGTCCATTGCTTAAAACCAAGTTTGAGCGCCTTTTCTAGGTCTTCTTGTTTAATTTCAAACACGTTGCTGTCCCCTGTGGGAGCTCCGCAAACTTGAATTCGCATCAAACCATCATTTTGATTTGTTTTAGAGAAAACTTCGATACCTTTGAGTTCTTTTTGCATTTCATCTAAAGAAATTTTCTTTCCCATTGCGCACTGAAGGCTTCCATCGGCTTTAAAAACTTTTACTTTCAATGTTTTGACTCCCGCCGTGGGGGTTCGGCTTTGATTCAGAGTCGAACCCTGAGCTGTCCCCTCTTGAATCCGCTGATTTTTAATATCTCGGCAGGGATGACTTTGACAACCCGCTAAGATGAGACCAGCCAATGAAATAAAACACAGTTGAACTAAAGCCATGAAAACCGACTTAAGGGTTGAGGTTTATACAAAAGACTGTAGACGTAAGCTTCGCCAGAAATAAAATAAATTTCGGAGGTTTGCGGGATGAACTTGGGCATCGAGAAAACACCGCGACCTGGTTGAAAGCGATCCGCGACTTGGCCTGTTTTTTTATCAACAAAAAGAACAGAGCCTTGAGATTCACCAAAGACCACATGATCTGGCGTCACCGCTGCCTGAGTGGCAAGACCTTTTAAATCATCCAACTTCCAAACAAGTTCGCCTGTTTCAGCATTCAATTTTAAAAATTTCGAATCGGTTGTTGAAACATAAATAAATTCTTTATCCAGTGTGACCGCTGAATAGGATCCAGCATTATAGCTCCACAGAATCTGCCCTTGTTTTTGGGTGAGGGCATACACGCGATCATCATAGCCGGAAACCACAATGACAGTTGGACTTACAACAACAGCTTGTGCATCCACATCTTTAAATTTTTTGTTCCGATTCAGAGCCTGCTCCCAAGCCACTTGACCTGTTTTTGCATTCAATGCAACAAAACTTCCTTCACTGAACCCAACAAATACAAGACCACCAGCGACTGTGGGTGTGGAACTTCCACGAATCGTCATCAGCGTATTATCGGGCTTGGAATAAACCCAAACCTGTCGACCAGTATCAGCCTCTAAACAAAAAACAAGATTTTGCGAATTTTGAAAATACAAAAGCCCCGTTGAAGTATCTAGAACGGGGATTGATACATTTTCACTGGAGCTTGAAAAACTCCAAATTTGGTCCCCATTTTTTGTATTCAAAGCTGAGATTGTGCCGTCGTTTGCTGCGACGAAGACTTGATTTTTAAAAAGAGAGGCTCCGGCCTCGATGCCACCTTTAAAATTTTTACGCCATTTTATTCTGCCTGATTGACGGTCGAGAGCTAAAAAAGATCCTAAGTTGTTCCCCTGAAAAATAAGATCCTCAGAAACCAACGGACTCATTCGATTCATTTTGCGGTGAATTTGAAAAGCACCAGGCACAGTGGGCCTGATCCATTGGGTTTGAATTTTGAGCTGTGATTGAACAGCCGATGTGGATTTTAAAGAGAACTGAGAGCAACCGCTGAGTGCCAAAAATAAAAAACTAAAAAGAAATGACTTCAAAATCAGTTTTGTGTCCACGTAAGAGCCCTCTTGTACTTTTGAGCTTCTTTATAGGCCCAACGATCGGACTTTAAGTCTTTTGCGGAAATCACGGATTCATAGTGCATCAGTGCTTTGTTTTTTTGAGCTAACTTCTCTTCACAAAGACCACTTTTCAAATGAGCCAGATCCTTTAAAAATGGCAACTTTTTTTGATCCAGGATTTGGGCCCAAGTTTTCAAAGCTTGATCACATTGATTTGAGTTCGCCAGTAAATCACCCATTTTTAAAGAGGCAAGACCCTCAAGCAACTGACCGTTTGATTTCAAAGGTCTTGCCTTTAAAGTTTTCAAAACCTCAGCTTCTTGACCAAGTGAAGTGCCAAGTTCGGCCAGCATGAGGCTGGCTAAGTGCGAGGCGTTTAAATCTGCTTTATTTTTAATAAAATCAGTCAGCTGAGTTTGAAGCTTTGCTGTGTCCACAGCCACTGGTTTTTCTTTCAAATCTGGATTTGGGCTTAAAGACGACTTCCAATCGTTAAAATCTCTTTCTAAAACAGAGAGCTCAGAGAAAGCCGCAGTTTCAGATGATTTTTTCTTGTATCCAATGCCAGCGAGAGCTGAGCCCACAAGCAATAAGCTGATAAGCAGTCCCATCACAATGACTGCGTTTGCGGCACAAAAGCTTGCAAACTTCTCGAGTCCGGCATTGATTTTGTCAAAAACTTGAATCATTTCTAAACTTCCTTGTCTTTAATGTGCATCTAAAAATGTGTGTCTAATCGCGGTTGTAAACTTCTTTCAAGGTTCCGTAGGCCCGGTTGGACTTTCCAGGGTGACGCTGTTTCAAATGTCCAATGGTTTTAATTCGAGATTCAGCCAATCGATCAGCTGCCGTGTGCGTCCCAATGTTTTCTTTTTTTGAAATTTGAAAAACCTTCGTCACATTATCATAGACCCGCTTTGTTTTTTCAAAGGCGCGGTCGTGACTGTAACCTTCAAGTTCGACAAACACATTCATCAATCCACCTGAATTGACGACGTAATCAGGAGCATAAAGGATCCCCTTTGCTTTCAGTTCATCACCGTGGCGAGGTTCTAATAACTGATTGTTCGCACCACCGGCGACCACTTTGCATTTCAATTTATTGATTGTGTTGTCGTTGATCACTGCGCCTAAAGCGTTGGGCGAAAGAATATCACAGTCAGTAAATAAGATTTCTTCTGGATGAACGGCTTTGGTGCCAAACTTATCCACATGCATTTTGACTCGGGCTTGATCGATATCGGTCACGATCACTTCAGCGCCGTCATCCACTAAATACTTCACTAAATTGGATCCTACGTTGCCCAGGCCTTGAACGGCAATGCGAAGACCTTTTAATGAATCTGTTTTGAATTGTTCGTTTGCCGCCGCTTTTATGCCCATAAGCACACCGTGAGCCGTGTAAGGAGAAGGGTCACCAGATCCGCCGAAATCTTTGGGAATCCCCGTTACCCATGGAGTTTCCATGTAGATGTATTCCATATCAGTTTCATTTGTTCCGACGTCCTCAGCTGTGATGTATTTTCCGTTTAAAGAATTGACGAATTGTCCAAAGGCACGAAAGAGCCCTTCGCTTTTTTGAGTTTTAGGGTCTCCGATGATAACCGCTTTGCCACCACCCAGGTTAAGGCCTGCTGCAGAGGCTTTATAAGTCATTCCTTTTGAAAGTCTTAAAACATCAACAAGAGCCTCTTCTTCTGTTTTATAGTTCCACATTCGAGTGCCACCAAGAGCTGGCCCCAGCGAGGTATTGTGAATGGCAATGATGGCCTTGAGGCCGACAGTTTTATCGTGGCAGAATATAACTTCTTCGTGCTCACCGTGTTTGGAAATCAGTTCAAATGGTCCCAATGGAGAACTCCTATCATAAAAAGATAGTGGGATCATGACGGGTTTTGAGACTGTATGTTAGAAGTTATGCGCAGCGAAAATAGGATTTTTACTCAAGAACCCACAGGATTACTCAACATCACTGAATTCTTGAGAGATTCGGTCCATCTGTTTCTTTCCAGAAACAGACTTGGCTGAATTTTCTTTTTTATACTTGAGCAACTTTGATGAAGTCGGGGTATTGATTTGATCAGATTCTGAATCCATAAAAACCGCCGCCTGACGCCTTGAATTTGAATCCCCTTTTGAAGTTTTCATCGCTTGGTCGGTGTCCTTCATCTGTTTTTTGATCTCGCCATGAAGCTCTTGTTGAGCGGAAATATTATCCGTGATCAGAGAATTAAAGTTCGAGACTTTTGCATTTGAGAATGAAGAAAGACCTAAAGCCAAAGTGCATAGACCTAAAGTTTTCAAAATGAGATTTTTCATAAATTCAATTCTCCTTGGGTTTACAGAAAAGCAAGTCCAATGCCACAGTTCAGCGGCTCTCTCGTGGTTGCTCGCCTCGCTGGGCTGTCAAAGTCTCACACATCTGTCGTTCACAGATGAACAGTCTCAGAATAAGACAAGGCCGTTGAGCTTGAGGGTTAATGGCAGACTTGATCAAAGAACAAGAATCGAATAGAAATGATGACCTATGATTATAAACCTATTTGCCACTCCAGTTTACCAGTCCAAACTCGCCCAAAAACAGGACCTCAAAGGCACCATTCAAGAGGTGCTTAAAATTCAGCAAATCGACCATGCAGGGAAAAAGTGGAGCAAAAAAAATTATGACTTTGGCTATACCTCCTACGGATCCATGGATCAGCTGCACAGGTTTTCAACCACCTTTGATGATTTAGAAAAACAGATCAAACGACACATTAAAAATTATATCCAAATCCTTGAATGGGATGTGAGCCTAGGTCAGCTCAAAATGAGCTCGATGTGGGTGAACGTGATGCCTCAAGGGGCTCATCACAGCTTTCATCTTCACCCCCATTCTGTGATCAGTGGGACCTATTACCTTCAGGTTCCCAAAGGCTCATCATGTTTACAAATTGAAGATCCCCGGCTCAGCCGCCGTATGGCAGCACCGCCACTGCTCGAAAAAACCATTCAAAATCACCACTCCATCAGTCCAAATCCTGGTGATCTGGTTCTTTTTGAAAGCTGGCTCAGGCATCAGGTCCCCACCCAAAAAGTGAAACAAGAGCGAATTTCCATTAGCTTTAACTACGATTGGATCAAGAATTGAAAAAAATTGACAGATCTGGATTGAGGTTGTGTGGGTCCCCTATTTCTTGATAGGCCATCTCATTGACGATGCCAGTTTTTCAGTTTTGCACCAAAATCAAGGAATAAAAAATTATGCACAAAACAAGAATTAGACTTTCAGAAATTCCGACCGAAGGTAAATCCTATGTTTGGGACCGCAAAAGTGGAGAAATGAATCTTCACTTAGAAGATCTGCTCAAAAAAAATGACTATTTGATTGAATTTGAAATCAGGCCCATGAACACCCGTGATTTTATGATGACAGGTCGAATCCAAGCTAAAGCCCCTGAAAGTTGTTCAATGTGCGGTTTGGACTTCGAGTTCCCCGTGCAAATCAAAATCAACGAGATTTTGATTCCTTTTCAGCCTCAAGAAAGAACCTCACAATACGCCAGAGTTAATCACGTGTCTGACGCGCCCGATAATGGCCCCCAATCCACAGAGTATGAAGAAAATGAAACCTTCGATATGGGCCATTACGTAAAAGAGGCCATCGCCATCACCTTTCCTTTTAATCCAAAGCCAGAGGCTGATCCCAACGGGGATTGTGTGAAATGTGGACTTAACTTTGCGACCCATAACTTTGGGTTCGATGAGCCCATGGAAACTCAGCAACCGGAAAGCCCATTTGCTGTTTTGAAGAATCTAAAACTACAATAAAAGTTGATTTTTAAGCTGTTTGGGTGCAATTATTTCGCACTTCAGGGTTTATCATCTAAATAACGAGGTCTATTATGCCAACTCCAAAGAAAAAAACATCGCGCTCAAAGCGCGGTATGCGCCGTTCCCATGACTCTATCAGTGCTCCTGGAATGGCCATTGATAAAAAATCGGGCGAACTTGTAAGGCCCCACCGTGCTTTCAAAGCTGCTGACGGTGCTTACTATTACAAAGGCCAACAAATCACGGCTAGCAAATCTGAATAATTTGCATGCAACCAAGATATAGGACTCGCATCAGTGGGACAGGCAGTTATTTGCCGGAAAAAGTTCTCACCAACTACGATCTCGAAAAAATGGTTGAAACAAATCACGATTGGATCGTCGAGCGTACAGGCATTCACCGCAGACATATTGCGGCTCCTGATCAAGTCACTTCTGATCTGGCCTACTTTGCCGCTGTCGATGCCATCAAAGATGCGCAAATGACAGCCTCCGATATCGATGGGATTTTCTTTTGTACCGTCACTCCTGATCAACTTATGCCTGCCAGTGCCTGTTACCTTCAGGCTAAACTGAAATGCCGAAACATCATGGCTGTCGATCTGAATGCAGCTTGCACCGGATTTTTATACGGCCTCACAGTCGCTGATCAAATGATCCGAACTGGATTTTTTAAAAATATTTTAGTCGTCGGTGCCGAGTGCATCAGTCGATATTTGAATTATAAAGACCGTGAAACCTGCATCCTTTTCGGAGATGCCGCAGGGGCTTGGGTCGTGTCCCGAACTGAAGAAAATGATCCCAATATCATTATGACCTCTCACCTTCATGCCGAAGGAACTTTATCAGAGCTTCTGACCATGGAAGTGGGCGGATCTCGTAGACCTTTTAGTCAGCAGGCTTTAGATGCTAACGATCAATATATGAAAATGAAGGGTCGTGAAATTTTTAAAAATGCCGTTCGAACCATGGCGACCACTTGCAAAGAAGCTTTGGCAGCCAATGAAATGACATTGGATCAAGTGGACTGGATGATTCCTCATCAAGCCAATCTAAGAATTATGGAAGCTGTGGCAGATCAGTTTGATTTTCCCAAGGACAAAGTGATTCAATATGTACATGAAACGGGTAACACTTCTGCAGCAAGTATTCCCACTGCATTTCAAAACGCCAAAGATCAAGGCCAAGTCAAGCGGGGCCAATTGATTCTGCTGACCGCTTTTGGTGCAGGTTTGACTTCTGGCTCTTTACTTATGAGGTTTTAAAATCCATGTCATTATCAATTGTTTTTCCTGGTCAAGGCTCTCAAAGTCCGGGCATGGGAAAGTGGCTTTATGAACAGTTCCCTGTGGCTCAAAAAACATTTCAAGAAGCCTCTGATGTTTTAAAATTCGATGTTAAAAAACTTTGCTTTGAAGGCACAGATGCCGAGCTTCAGCTGACAGCAAATACTCAGCCCGCACTCTTAACTGTTTCAACGGCCACAGCCAGGGCCCTGATGTCAGAAATGAATTTAAAAGCTGATTTCACAGCAGGTCATTCAATTGGTGAATATGCCAGCTTCGTTCTTGCGGAAGTCCTCTCTTTTTCAACCGCCATCCAAGCGGTTCGAACGCGTGGAGAAGCCATGCAATCGGCGGTTCCCGTCGGGGCAGGAAGTATGATGGCTTTGATGGGAGTCTCTGAAGATCAAGCTTACAAAATTTGCAGGTGGGCCAGTGGAAAATCGGAAGGCCACATTCAACCGGCGAATTTTAATAGCCCCGGTCAAGTGGTCATCAGTGGATCAAGTTCTGTGATGCAATTTTTAAAAGATCACTTTATGCCCCAAGAAGTTTTGGGTGAAAACATTCGAGTGAAAATGATTCCACTGAATGTTTCAGCCCCCTTTCATTGCGAGATGATGAAGCCAGCTGAAAAAAAGATGGATGAATTTTTTAAGAGTATTGATTTTAAAGAGGCCAAGATTCCTGTGGTTCAAAATCTGATTGCAGAGCCTGTCACCGAAGGTCCAAAGCTCAAACATAATTTAATTCAACAAGTCAGTGGTTCTGTTCGCTGGATGCAATCCATTCAAAAATTATCTCAACTGGGTTGCCAAAATTTTGTTGAGTGTGGTCACGGCCAAGTTTTAAAAGGTTTGATTAAAAAAACCGCAGAGGCCTCCACTGTTTTTAGCACCCAATCGTTGGAAGATTTTAAGCTGATCGAAACTCATTTGAAAGCAATGGGTCATTAGTTTTTTAGTTGTTTTGAGTTTGTATTTTGTTAGTGTGTTGACCAATGTTAAATTTAAATCAAATGACATTTTTTGTAACAGGTGGAAGCCGCGGTATTGGTGCGGCGATCGTTAAAAAATTAGCAAGCCAGGGTGCTCAAGTTGGTTTTTCTTTCGCAAGCAATGAAGCCGCTGCTGCGAATGTATTAGCTTCACTTCCCGGTGCAGGACATTTCACATGCCCTTTAAGGTTAGAAGATCCTGCAAGCATCAAATCGGCAATTGAAAAAATTCAAGAAAGATTTCCGACTCTTTCAGGTTTAGTTAACAATGCCGGAGTCACCAAAGATGGACTTCTTTTGCGTATGAAACTGGAAGATTGGGATCAAGTCTTGAATAGCAATCTTCGTGGTAACTTTTTACTGACTCAGGGCTTACTCAAAGGTTTTGTAAAAAATCGTGAAGGCTCCATTGTTAACATTGCCTCTGTGATCGGAAGAACTGGTAATGCAGGTCAGGCCAACTATGCGGCTAGCAAGGCAGGGCTGATCGGATTTACGAAATCCTTAGCTCAAGAAGTGGGTTCTCGGGGAATCAGGGTGAATTGTGTCGCCCCGGGCTTTATTAAAACTGATATGACCAGTGGTCTCAGCGAAGACTTACAAAAACAGCTCCTGTCTAAAATCCCTTTGGGATACCTGGCAGAACCCGAGGATGTCGCGAATTGTGTGGCATTTTTACTTAGTCCAGACTCAAAATACATTACGGGCCACACATTAGACGTCAATGGCGGAATGTATATGAATTAAACCAAGCAGGTTGGATTCACTTGTGGTAGATAATATAGGATCATTTTTTAGTAGTTTTAAAAAAGATTGAAATTGAAAGATCAAAATATAACGATTGAAATAGAAGGAGACTTTATGAACGAAATTCTAGGAGGACAAATGTCAGTAAGCCCGAAAGTAAAAGATATCATCGTGGACCAACTTGGTGTGGATCCAGAAAAAGTAAAACCAGAAGCTTCATTTATTGATGACTTGGGTGCTGATAGCTTGGACATCGTTGAACTTGTGATGGCGATGGAAGAAGAATTCAACCTGGAAATTCCTGATGAAGACGCTGAAAAGTTAAAAACTGTTCAAGACGTTGCGAGCTACTTGCAATCTAAAGGCAAAGTTTAATACATCCCATGAGCAATCAGCTGACTCGCGGTCAAATTACTTTAAAACGAGTTGTTGTCACAGGTATTGGGGCCGTCTCCCCGCTTGGTAATACTTGGAAAGAAACTTGGTCGCGGGCCCTGGCGGGCGAATCTGGAATTGGACCTATCACCCGCTTTGATGCCGAAAAATACGACACCCGTTTTGCGGGTGAAGTGAAGGGCTTCAATTCGGATTTGTATATTGAGAAAAAAGAACAAAAGAAAATGGATTTATTCATCCATTTTTCCATCGCTGCTACAAAGATGGCTCTGGAACAAGCAAAACTGACTATTTCCGATGAGCTTGCCCCTAGAACAGGTGTGATGGTGGGTGCAGGTATGGGGGGACTTCCCTTCATCGAAGAGCAGCACGCAAAATTAATTGAAAAGGGCCCAAGCCGAGTCAGTCCTTTTTTCATTCCTTCCGTGATTTCAAATTTAGCATCAGGCCAAATCAGCATGATGTTTAACACAAAAAATGTGAACTACTCCATTACAAGCGCCTGTGCGACGGGTGTTCACAGTATCGGTGAAGCGTTCCGATACATCATGTACGATCATGCCGATGTCATGATTGCAGGTGGTACTGAAAGTTGTGTTTGTCCTTTGGCCATGTCTGGCTTTGGAAATATGCGAGCTCTTTCAACTTTAAACGATAACCCTACAAAAGCCAGCCGCCCTTTTGATAAAAACCGAGATGGTTTTGTTTTAGGCGAAGGCTCTGCCATTTTAATTTTAGAAAGCCTCGAGCATGCTTTAAAAAGAAATGCTCCCATTTTATGTGAAGTCACAGGCTACGGTGTCAGCTCAGATGCTTACCACATGACATCTCCTGCGCCTGAAGGCGTGGGCGGGGCTCAAGCCATGAGGTCTGCTCTTAAAGAAGCGGGACTTCAGCCTTCACAAATTCAGTATATCAATGCCCATGCAACAGCCACTCCCATGGGAGACGGTTTAGAAACTGCGGCCATCAAAAAAGTTTTAGGTGAAGCCTCTAAAAAAGTCATGGTGTCTTCGACTAAATCCATGACGGGTCACTTGCTTGGTGCTGCAGGGGCTTTGGAAAGTGCTTTTTGTGTTCAAGCTTTAGTTGATCAAGTGGCGCCGCCGACAATTAATTTAGAAAATCCAAGCGATGATTGTGATCTTGATTACGTCCCGCTCAAAGCAAGACCTGCAGAAATTAATCATGTTATGAATAATAGCTTTGGCTTTGGTGGAACGAACGGGACCCTTGTATTTTCTAGGTATTTCAGATCGTGAAGGTTTTGATCGCCTCTGATCATGCTGGGTTCGGACTTAAAACCCAGCTCATAAATTCTGAAATTTTTAAAAATCTCAACATTCAAATCGAAGATCTTGGCCCGACGGATGCTCAGTCTGTTGACTATCCAGACTATGCAAAACGAGTCGCTTCCCAAGTCAATCAAGATGTGAATCAACAGGGGATTTTGATTTGTGGCTCGGGTCAAGGCATGAGTATCACAGCCAATAAATTCCCAAAGGTTCGAGCTGCTTTGTGCTTAGACGAAAATATGGCTGCGCTTGCAAGGGCTCATAATAATGCCAATATTCTTTGCTTAGGTTCTAGGCTTTCAAGTTTTGAAGTGGTTCAAAAAATCCTGTCCACATTCTTTAAGACTCCTTTTGAGGGTGGTCGTCATCAAACTCGAGTTGATAAAATCTGTTAGAAACTTTAGTGTTAAGTAGAACCTTTTTGAAAGGTGTTTCACCTTTTGAATTTGTCTAAAAAAA
>Ga0164292_10001168_pt1 | contig 21070 bp, 34 predicted proteins | sample GEODES117metaG_FD_111486 | JGI IMG/M metagenome (GOLD analysis project Ga0164292, IMG submission 111486) | Eutrophic lake water microbial communities from Lake Mendota, Wisconsin, USA - GEODES117 metaG | ecosystem: Environmental > Aquatic > Freshwater > Lake | place: USA: Lake Mendota...
ATCTTGAGATTGCAAATTGCCTTTATGATTAATAATTTTTTGATACTCTATCTTGAATAATTCGTAAGACTCAGCGAGCTTAGGAAAGTCTTCAAGAAAGAAATAGAAACCAATATCCATAGGATATTGACCTCCTGCATCACCGGGGCATCCTGAACTAGTATGGAAACCTCTAAAACCGGGGCCTCCGCCGCCTCCATAATAACTACCAAAAAGAAGAGAATTAGCAGACTCTCCGCTGTTTTTACTCTTTTTGTAATTTTTAATAGATCCTTTAACGCGACCAGACCAACCAAGAAAACTAGTAGGATAATTTTTATGATTACCGCTCCAATTAGTTTTCTCTCCAATTGGCGCAGCGTGAGAGTTACTCACTTGCCCAAAAGTAACATTAATATCAACCTCGCAATCAAATCCCCAGAATTCTTTTGCTTTTTCTACAATTAGGTTTTCAATTTCTGAAACATTTGTGACATTTAAGCGAATCCAATCTTTCTTTTCAAGATTAGATTTTTCAGCCAGCTTTTTTTGCTCTGCTGCAATTACGGCATCTTCTTTAGCCTTTATTGCTGCGGCAGCACTACGCTCTGCTTCTGCACGGGAGCGACACTTCTTGCCAGTCTCGGGGCAAATATAAACTTTTACTTCTTTAATTTCTTTCATAATTAACTCCAAGTTCTATGTTGTTCAGCAATCCATTCGATACCATCGTAATCTTTAATCTCCCATTTAACATCATCAGGCACTTCAACAACCTTCAATCTAGTATAACGAGTATTTGCTAAATCTCCAAGTTGCTCCATAACTTCAACGAGGACTGGATCATTTCTTTCAATATCCCATTCGGCAAATCCATTTTCGTCTTTGACTTCATTTAGGTAATAATGATAAATATCTTTAATTACTTCATCTTGTTTAGCTATGATGTTAAGACCTTTCTTCTCACCATACAAGAGGACAGCTTCTTTGCTAAGGTGAAAGCCGCCATAATTTTTATTGATTACTATTTTCATTTTGTTTCTTTTGCGGAAACGATATCCTCGTCAATAACTTCAGTGTGCATTAATTGTTCATCGCAGAAATCGCCGCTAAGGACTTTAGTCAAAGCCTCGTCCTCTGAATCAGCGTTAACTACAACAGTCTTATAGACTGTTTGCTTCATTAATACTTTGAATCTTTTTATTTTTTTTATCATTTTGCTTGCGGCTCCCAGTGATTTCGTACTTTCCCCAATCAATCTTATTCACGCCAAACTGATAATCGGGCGGAATAATTAGATAGTTTTTGAGAATATATTCTTTGATCTTGCGTTGAGCGTTGTTGTTGCTGCTGTAGACCTTGCCCACAATGTCTGGAGCGAAGTTAGTAGGCTTTTCGCTCTTCTTCAAGCTTTTTTTTGCAGCTTTTTTCGCTTCTTTTGCGGCTTCTGCGGCCAAAACTCTTTTTTTACTTTCGAGAGCAAGCTTGCCTCTCAGGGCATTTCCACGAAGCTTGTATGTAGGATCAGGATCATTGGGATTGCTTTCTTCATCAGTCTTAAATCCACGGCGACGTTCCCATGCTTTAAATTTTTCATTGAAATCATTAAAGAGTCCAATTGGAAGATCGGCACCTGCCGCATCCCACCATGCAAAATTCTGACGAATTGATCCCCTGTATTGTGAATCGCTCATATATTAAGTGTTAGTAATTAAGTATTAGTAAATGTGTATCTTGTCGTGATTAATGTAAAGACTTTTAGTTACGATAGCTCTATGAGTTTTGTACCAGTTGTCCATGTTACTTTCTGTACCATAAACATAATCATTACCATATTTTTTGCACATATAAAGAGGAACAGGATCGTGTTGATGAACTGTATTCACTTCTACTGAGGCGGGTCGATAGGGATACCCAACCATTTTGATTTCAGGAATGTAAACTCTTTCTGCTCTTGTAAATTGAATGCTTAGTTCAGCAAAGAATTTGATAGCATTGCCTTCAATTTTATGTTGAGTTTCTCCAGTCAGAATAGAACAGTAACCAGACTCACTTCCACGATTAGAAAAATCATAAAAAGTACGATAATAATTTTGATGTTCTCCATACAAGCGAAGATTGGTATGGGCATCACGAAGATCAAAAGAAGGCTTATAATTTTTAACAACAAGATCAATTAGCTTGTTCTTGTCTGAATACTTGAGATTCAAGCACTCAACATCAAAAGCTTCATCATAAGCATCGCTTACAGTATAATATTCAACAAGAATCATTAGTAATTAAGTGTTTTGTTTTCTTCTGTATCGTTGTAATTATAAACTACACCGTCTCTACTGCTTATTATCTTTGCTGAAATTAGATCTTTTCTGCAAGTTTCTATTACATCCATCGCTTGAGTAAAGCCCTCTCTGTTGTGAGGAAACTGGAGTATGCGGATGCTAGAATGAGTGTCAAGTTCCAACTCATAGTTCAGAAATATTTCATTCATCACGAAAACAATTTACAATTGATAAAACCGCAAGTATTCCAATTGCCACAACAGGTGGCGCAATGTCTACCCTCAACTTAGAGTAGAGGAGGTAAGAGGTCAAGCAGGAAAAAAGAAAAATTCCTACGGTCCAAAAGAAAAGTCTTGATTCTTTCATGGGTTAGGGCATGATTCTATACTTTTTCAGCTTTTTCTCGCACTCTTCAATTCGGGACTTTAATTCTTTTATAGTCTTTTGATCTCTTTCGAGTTGATCACAAACGAAGTAGATATCAGCAGTTACTTGCGCTGGAACAATTCCTGCTTCTTCCATCGTTTGGTCAGTCTTGCCGGTGCGCCAATCATTTAAAATACGCAGCCTAGCTATTACTTCTTTAATCATGATTAGTAGAGAATATGATTTTCTTTACTGTGATGCCCTGTTTGGACTTGTCATGATATTTGGCTCCATAATGCTTTTTGCTTTCAATGAAGTCGATAATATCTTGTTTGATAGTATCAGCATCATCAGAATCAAAGTGCTTAGGGAGTTCAATAGATATGTAATAACTAGGCTTGTGGTCCATATATATAAGTACACTATATGAAACACTAAGTGAGCTACCGTTTCTTATGAGAAACTTTACAGTTCAAAAGCTGCAACCGTATGCTCAAAAGGATTCCCTTCAATGTTCTTTACTAAATTTAACATTTCAGCGGCGATCTCTCTAATCTCTTTTTGAGCATCAGGCTTATTACGCAAGCTCAAGAAGTGATTAAAAGAACGCCAATTAAACATCACATCGGCTTGAATTTGAGAATTATAAGTCTTGAAATAACGAGCAGATTCCTTGGCTCGCTTGCGACCAAGAACAGGCTCAAGATCCTTCAGAGCGGCATGATACAATCTGTTGCCAGCTTGCGTATACATTTCTAACACATCGGCCCAATTTTTACCGGGAAAATTAAGTTGACTATTTACGTCAAGATTATTCGTGACTTCAATATTTTTCCAATCATCAGGAATAAGATACTTGTCTTCTTTGATTTCTTTATAACGAGCGGATTCGCCATTAACAGATGTTCCAACTCGGTGTTTTATAATATGAATGTGACTAGCAATATCTGTATCAACTAAGAAGTGAAGAGCAGACTTTTCAAAAGGTGTGTGATGACCTGCGTCAGCGAGCATCTTAAGGAGTTTAGGAATTCTATTAATTTTATCTTCATTTAAGTCTCTGCTTGTAGAGGTCCAAGCTGAACAAGCGTGAACTTGATCGCTTCCATAGTAACCAATTAGCTGTACCTTATTATCGTTCTTGTCGTTAATCATATATCTAAAAATTTTTTAATTTCCAACTTACCATTGTTAAATACTATATACTCATTTAATCCATTATCAATACAAAGATTGTCGCAATCTGCTGGATTCACGTTACCGTCTAAATGATGAGGATTAACTCTGCCATTCTTATGGTATGTATGACCGACAATTTGTTTTAAACCTTCAATAGGCTGAAACTCTTGTTTGAAATCTAACCAAACAATTCCTCCGCCTTTTTTAGGACCACCTCTGCTTCGACCAGCATAATAAAACCAATGATTTTGATCTGTTCTTAAGGCAATGTTCGCACGTTCTATTTCTTTTGTAAGAAAAAGATTTAGGTCATCATTGTTTTTAACCGTGGGATCTATGTAATCAGGATAAAGTCCAGCATGAGTACAAAGAAAATCATCAACCCAGATTCGCCATTTGAACTTATTAGTAATATTTTGACGTTCAAATCCTAGTATTTCATTGATAGCAAAATACTTTCTATCTTCATAACCACTACACATCGCATAATGATTATTAAATAGATAATGCAAGTCATGATTACCAAACAAAGTGTAATTGTTTGGAACAGAAAGATACTGCATTAAATAGGCAGCAGTTTTTGTGTAATCAGAATTAGCTTCTAAATAAAAACTATCAAACCAATCTCCTAAACAGACATTAACATCCGCCGCTTCATGTTTAACAATTTTATCGAACTTTTCAACGTTGTTATGAAGATCGGAAACCAACAAGATCTTCTTTCCGTAAGAGTTTAACTTCATTTTTCTTTATTTGATTATGGATTATTTTATTAACTTTGCATTCACAGCTATTCATTTCAGGAAAACCGGGACCAATTAGCATCCCTCCCCAACTGTAACAGTGATGCCAACCCTGACTGATTTCTTCGGGAGTTAGCTCATTGAAGTCTAAATTTTCCATGCATCGACATTTGGTTGACGAATCCTAAGAATAGGAGCGGATTCTTTTTCCTTAACGTCTAGCCATTTAATTTCAAAGTCACCTTTTTCATCTCCTCCCATTCTCATTTGTCTCTCTCCAACCTGAAAGACAATACTAGATACCACTAATGGAATCTTTGGGCATGAAGTTCCTAAACCAATATTACCGTCAGTATTTAATTTTAATGGATGAAATTCTTGTATTGGTTGAGGTTTTTCTTCTGATTTAAGAAGACTTGGCGCAGCGGTTGCTGCCAAAATACCTCCGAATATAGTTTTGAAAAAACCTTTGCGGTTCATACCTACATTATATCAGTCTTCGTCTTCTTCAGCAAATTTTTGTTCTGGATGATAAACGAATTCTGGTCCAGTGTAGCCATAGCCTGTATCACCATGATCATGATAATCATCAGGAGCTTCGCCATTATAGTAAACTTCTTCAAGATATTTTTGACCATCTTGGTCTACGCCATACTGGACAGTTAGCTTCTTTGGATCAAACTCTGTGACATTCTCCCAGTAGTAGATATAATTAAATTTCATATCATGATACCACCAGATATTTACTTTGCCTACTTCGTCTGGTTCTTGAGGAATGTAATTGCAGCCACCACCTTTTTCAAATTGAAATCGACTCCAATCTGAGGTTGTGAAAATTGGTTCTTCTTGATTTTTAATATATTCATCGCCCCCAAGATAAACATTTATAGAATCATAACCATCAGCACTAAAATAAGGACAAGTCTCATAGACATCTCCTCCGCAAAAACACTCATCTCCATCTCTAAAAGCATCTTCAAATTGCTCTTGAGTTTGCTCAGGAGTGGGGCCATCTATTGTGTCGCGGTTGTACTCATTGGTTCCGCGCATCCAGATTTTAATCTTTAGCATGATTTCCAGTTAGGATTATTGGGAGTGCTAGTGCCAGCGGTATAAAAAACTGTTGGATAACTAGGATAAGATGGATATGTTGGGTAAGGATAACTAGGCGAAGTCCTTGGCTCTACTATTCCAAGAACTTTATGCAATTGGTTATAAATATCATAAACCTCGTCTCTTGACAAGACGAACTCTTGATCCTTAATCTTAAGGTTATATGAAACAGTAACGCATGATGAACTCATACCGTATTATATCTACCTGTTCCATAAATCAAAAATAAAAACAAGTATCAAAAACAAAACGCAACCTGCGCCAAATGTAAGCACAAGGTGACAAAACAATTGTTGAAGCTTATCTTTTCTCATTTTTTAATTTGAATGGCTTTAAGTGTTTAATTTCTATATTATAACAATCTGCCTGAAATTTGAAACCGATGTGAGAGCTAGGATCTGGGTCTCCTTTTTTATAGAAGATGGCTTTGTTATAAAAGTCTTCTTTTAGTATGCCTCCAAGAATCCAAGCTTTACTAAAGTCTTTTAATATTCTAATAAATCCATAAACCTCACAATCTTGACTTGTATTGTAATCAGCAACAGTGCAGTAATAATTAAGGTTAGGCTTGCTTGTGCATTGCTTTGTTTTGACATCTACTGTTCTGCCTGATCTTACCAAGTCAAAGTCATAAGTATTAGACCGATCTGCTTTAATGTAATCTGCAACAAGTATTTCGCCAAGTACGCCATACACATTGCCTTTGCCGCTAAGGATAGAATTATTAAGGATTCCAATCTTCTTGGCTTCTTCTTTAGCAAGAGAAATCTGAGAAAGAGTTGGAATAATTTCTATCATTTTAATCGTGAATATTTATATATCTAATAGAAAGTTCTTCATGCAAACGAGTACGAATGGCTTGAAGAGCTTCTTCTGGGGTTTTAAACGTATGCCCGTATTTCAAATAACTCCGCAAAGCATCTTCTAAATTACCGATTACGCAAAGCATATCTCTGGCTTGATTTGCCATTTGATATTCTCTTTCTTCTTCAGGAAGATTAAATTCTAGGATTGCTTTCATTTGTAAATTTCAATGACTTCGAGTAAATTTGTTACAAAGAATTCCTTATTAAGTCTACAAGCGTCCTCACTTGCCTTTTTCCCCTTTGCTTCTACGATGCTTGGGTTATTATAGGCGAACCTCATGGATTCTATCAAGTGTTCTTCATCATATTTTGACCATTTTGCGCCGGGAGCTTTCCAGAATCCTTCGGCAGGAACTTCTTTATAATTAACATAAAAAGAATTATCTTCTGTCATAAACTCAGAAAGCCCAGCATAATTAGCAGCAATAACTGGTCTTCCGCAAGCCATACTTTCGTGCTGCATTAACCCCCAGCCTTCTGCACTCACGCAAGAAACAAAGCAATCGTTGCTAGAATACCATGATTTTAATTGTTCTTTAGTATAAAACTCTTTGCAAACTTCTATCTTATTAGAAGCAAAAACTTTATCGTAACTTTCTTTTGGAGATATTTTTATTTTAAGTTGTACGTCTTTTTTATCTGGGAAAGCTTTAGTAAAACATCTAACAACATCTTCTAATCTTTTACGAGGATCTTTATTGCCTGTTCCAAATACAAATCTATCTTTAATTATGGGAGCTTGATAATTAAATATTTCGGTATCAACAAATAGATTAACAACATGAATAGGAACTTCGCATCCTTGTCTCTGGAAATTTAACTTGTTCCACTGGTTGGGGACGATCACTGCCTTCATGTTATTCATCTGTTCGATGAATATTTCATTGATCCTTGTACTTTCCCACATCGTGAACATTACTCTTTCTTTTTTAGGATTTAAGAAAAAGACAAAGTTTGAGAAATTTAACTCGTTACATGGAGGAATAATTAGTAAATCAAGGTCTTCTTTGAAAGCAGGAATATTCTCAAAATATTTCTCAAATTTACCTGCATCACTAGAAAAAGACTTTGGTTTTATTAAACAGTTATGCTTTGGAAGCTCAGAAAGTATACAGTCAATCAAGGTGTTGTAACCTGATTCAAAGTCAAAAAAAGTAGAAATACTTAATTTAATCATTTAATAAAATACCAAGATCCGAACCACTCATATCTAGTCGTTTGTAAAGAATAATTATTTTGACTGCAAAATTCGTCTACCGCTGGATTGACTCCGAAGGTAGCCAGTTTTACTCCTGCTTCATTAAAAACATACTTGTCTATTCCGTTTGGAGCTAAATCAGCAAGGTCTTGCCAGTTATTAAAATAATCGTGTCCAGACAGGATTCCACCATTTCTGACTTTTGGGAACCAAGTTTCAATATCTGATTTAACAAAGCTATACTTATGATTAGCATCAATATAAACAAAATCTAAAGATTCATTCTCGAAATCACTTGCTGCAAGTGGAGATTTCTTTCTCACTATTGAATAACGAGATGTGTATCCTGATAAATTACTAGCGCAAATATAAAGATTTGATTCATGATCTTCAGAGTTTGATATGTCTTCATATTCTTGTGGATCTTGCATTGCCCAAGGGTCTACTAAATATAAATGCCCAAGATACTTGGAAAGTATTGTTCTGGCGTGTTCTCCTTTGCCAACTCCTACTTCTACGCCCTTACCTAAAACATTTTTTTCTTGAAACAAAGCGGATAGTTCTTGTCTGTATTTAATCATATTGTTAATTTATTTTACACATTAGAATATAATAGAATATGAAAGTATGCCTTACAACTTTATATACTGATAATTTTAAAGTTTTTGCGCCTTTAGCTATAAAATCTTTTGAGAAATTTTGTGAGCATAATAATTTTGATATTCAAGTTTATGATAAAGTGTTTGATGACGGTATTCATCCTTCTTGGAATAAGTTGCTCGCTGTCAAAGACGCTTTCTTAAAATATGATTATGTCTTATGGAGTGATGTAGATTCTTTGTTTTTGAATAATAAAAAATCTTTTTTGACTGCGGCAACAATAGACGAAAGCACTTCTTTCTTATGCAACTCAGATTGGAATGGAATCTGCATGAGTCACTTTTACATTAAAAATAATGAATATAATAACAAATTACTAGACACTCTTTTGTTTCTCAAAGACGTTAAAGATAATGATTTCTTTGGTAAAGGCTATGGCATGAAATGGGAGCAAAACTGTATGAAAGCATTACTTCATCATTTTGACTTAAATGTGTTGACTTTTCCTGAAAATACAATTCTTGATTGTCGCGTCGAAGACATTAAAGAAAATACTTTCTTTTATCACTATTGTGTATTAAATAATTTAGAAAGAAAATTCTTAATGAAGAATCTCTATGAAAGACTATTCGTCTAATAAGCCTTTGATATTTTTACACATATTAGAAAAAAGAGAATTCTGAGAAAGCAAAGATTGTCTTGAAATCTTTTTTAAAACATTGTGAACTTTAGATTCAGCCATGTGTTTACTATAGATTCCAGCGTCTCCCCCTTCTATATCTTCATGATAAAAGTCTAAGTTCCAATCATACTTATGGAAAGATTCTACTGGTTCTACTTGTATTAAATCAGGATAAATTTTAGATAGTTCGAAAGGCTTTCTTACTGACATTTTGTTCCAGTCATAATCATCATAATCAGATAAATAAGCGTCAAACCATAAGTCTAAGAATTTTGAATCTTTTTTGCTTATTATTAAAGCGTTACAAAGTCCATTCACTTGCCAGTGATTAGAGCCTATGTGGAATATAGCTTCTGTTCCTAGCACAAAGTCTTTATCTAAAGCAGGAAAAAATGGTTTGTAAAAAAGCGTATCTATATCAGCATACACCCCGCCATGTTCTTTCAATACTAATAATCTAAAAATATCAGATTGATGCTCTACTCTCCAAACTTTTTTATCATTACAATAGTAAACAATATCTGGAAGAGAGTGATATTTAACTAATTCAACAAACTGTTTTGCTTTTTCCCACCATTGATTATCTTTAGGTTCATAAAGATAATGCATATATATCTTAGGATTCTGTTGAGTTAAATAGCAGCTTTTAATAGATAAATAATGAAAATACTCAAAAGGTTTTTTATTGAAATCTTCTGATAATCCAAATATAAAATGATAGATTTTATCCATTTTGAGTTAGTGATTTAAATGATATGTCTTTTGGATTGTTTATTGATATTTGATCTGCAAGAGGAGGCATCATTACATAGTATTTTAACTTTGGAAGACTTCGCTTTTTTATTTGTATGTCAATGTGAGACCAAACTAAACTATTAGTTTCTATGAGAACTGGCAAAGCAGATTTTTTTATCATGTAGGCATGGGTACACATTGGAGGATCAATAGTCTGTATAACATTTTCGCTCACATGGAACCTTCCTTCTTCTGAGCATAGACAGCAATGACCTATAAATGCATACTGCCAGTCTTCTGGGAGTTGGGATTTGTAATGAATCAGTTTCTCCTTAAAATTATCACATAGCACTACATCATCTTCAAAAATTATATACTCCCCGAATGGCATATACTGCATAGCTCTCCATAGAGTATAATGAGATAAAATACAACCAATATGCCCCTGACTTATGAAATGAGGAGTCCCATCGTCTGGACTCCAATTAGGCACATCGTCTGTGTATGGTATTTTTGTAGAAAGGCCGAATTTTTTACCATGAATGCCTTCAAAAAAATCTACTTCTAAATTATGTTGTTTGAAATGGTTTTCTGCGTACTCTCTCCTTTTTGGAGTTTCTTTTAATGTTAAACAGAATATTTTTGGAAAGATCATAGCAGTCCATCTATCATTTTTTCATCATGATTATATATGTAACTGCATATAATTTCTTTTTTAAAGTCTTTATACCAGTGTTCTGAAACGTATTTTATACCGGGGAAAATAAATTTAGGAGAAATCAAAACAAAAGGATGCTTTTTAGCACAATGAGTTAAAAAGAAACATCCTATTACATCTGCTGAACCAAACCTTCTTGGATTGCCTTCGCAATCTGTAAAAGATTCATCAAAATATTTTCTATTATTAAAAAAAGAAGAAGGCATTTGTTGTAACATAAAAGATAAAATATTATTATCTTTTGGAGCAATAAAAAATCCATTTGCTAAATGAAAAGCGCAATCTGTTCTGCCGGGAAAATAGTTGAACTCCATGTGCATTTGGCTTTTTTTGGGATACCCATTTTCTGTGCAAGCAATAAGCATATCATGGTTTATATTTACTAGTTGTTCTATGTCTGTTTGCCAACTAAAAAAATCTACATCGCAATAAAGACCACCGAATTGATTAACTATTTCAATTCTTGCTACGTCTGACATTCCATGAAAATCATTTCTTGACTTATAGTAATTATAAATACTGGGATTTTGAAGAGTTAGCTTTTCTATTTCATTTTCTGTCCAAAAATGATATTTCCAGCCAAATTTTTCGCAGTAATTTACCCAAGACTGCATTATTCTTTTCGGCGGTTGTTTTGCGTTGCCAACCCAAATTTGATGAATATTTTTTTGTATCATACTTTTATTATTCCAATTTTTTCATCATTTAGTCCAAAACTAACAATAAATTTTCCATCTTTTTCTATAGCACCACAAGGGAATACTGCTAAAGGGCTGTTGTCTGGTAATAGTCTTTGATCCGCTTCGTTACCATATAGTATTGGTTTTTCAGAGATTTCAGTAATTTTAAATGGAGGCTTCGCTTCAAATTTATAATATCCCATGAAATATCTTCTTTTTGACCCTTTCCAAGGTAAACTGCTATGAAAAAATCCATGATAATACCCATCTTTTAAAATAGGATTACTACCCATTCTACATTCGCCAAATTTCCATAATTTACTTATATCTTGAAAGTGTTTATATTCTGCTACCACTTCTCCTCTTGTGTGGTCTATTTCAAGAATTATATGAGGATTCATTTTGTATTCTACCATTAGTTTGTCTTCATAAATAAATAACGTCCAATTCTTTTGGTGATTTGTATTGCTTGTAGTGAAAGATCCATTTCCATCATAATTGATATGTAAATTATTTATATGGTTAAAATACTCATCAAATACTAAAACTTTTTGATGAATGCACCCGCCTTTGTTGGCTATGTAATTAGCGCATCCTACATAGTATTTATTTTTAAAAAATATAGCTCTGGGGTCTTCGTATTGCTCGTTCTGAACTTCGTCTCTTATTGTTAAAGCGATTTGCTGTTTGATTTCAAAATTTGAATCTAGTTGATAGAGACTTAAAGAGTTGTTGAATTCATAAGATTTATTATTAATTAATTTTGAATGTCTTGCCATTAAATAGATGACTTCATTTTTTGCAAATATACAGGGATTAAAGAAGAAGTTTTCTTGATTGTAGGGTAAGTTTAATATTTTTACATCTTGCCCTTGGTTAAAGATGCTCCTGTTTAAATATGCTTCTGCCGATACGCCTTCATTTTTTAAATCTACTCCAAAGGTCCATAGGTCTACTTCTGGGCATTGGTCTACCACAATAGGTTTATTGATTCCGAATTCAATTAGAGTTTGTTTATTGTATTCGCTAGAAACACTTACTACGTTTACTAAGCTATTGTTAATCTTCGCAACAAGTTCGTCTGGAACGGTGTCAAGATTGTCGTAAGTCCTTCCTACAACTATCCTGTTTTCTGTTTTTATTTTAAATTGATCAATTATGATATCCCAGCTTTCTGGATTTGCATCTATTACAACTTCTGAATAAGACAGCAGTCTATGTTTGCATTGAGAAAGAAGCTTGTTAAACTTGTTGTCTGCATCTATAGAGTTATCTATTTTATAAGTCTTCCACAGAACGTTAACTTTATCATTTATTAATTTGTAAATATGCCTCTTGGCATACATCGCCAAATCAGAATCTCCTGATGGACTGATATATAAAACATTTCTATAATTAATAGATTCCACAATTTATTGTATCTTAAAAAAGAAAAAAGGTAGCAGGATTTTAGCCCTACTACCTTTATTCACTTATTTTTTCCTTCTATGTGATTCTACAAGGAATGATATTATAAATACAAATATCAAAAATAGTAACATCAGGACACTTTCACTTTTTTAACAAAGCGTCCCAGTTCGTCTCTGACATTATAAAAAGACATCGGCACAGAATCCTCTTCATCCCCCTCTTCTGCGGGACACTTGTCACAGTAGCAAGGATCAGTGTAATTATCAAACTCTTCTTTTGGGCTGTACTGTTCAGTATAGTTGTCAGGAAGCTTCTGAGTGTATTCGGCAATAACCTTGTACTTGCAGGTTCGCAGCTTCTGACAGTCAGAGTCTTTAGGGACACTAACAACATCAGAAGGATTAATCTCTACAATCAAGAGATGGCTATTTCTGTTTCCAAATGAAGAAGCGTAATCCAAAGATCCTGCATGGAATCCGCTAGAACAACCAACGTCTGCATTATCGCAAACATCGTTGCGAACCATTTCAAGCGTATTGCCAATACTATTATTAAAAGTACCAGTATGATGGTCTGTCCAGTCAGATCGAACAGACTTATAGGCCAGAAAATTACCATTAGGGGTAATAGGCATAGCCTTGTGTTCAAGGAATGAATAAAGCTCAGTGACCGCCCTCTTGGAGGGATTCTTCATAAGCTTGTCCAGAAATGCGACCAGCGGCTCAAACGGCAGACCTTCCTTCATAAAAGAGAAGATCTTATCGCAAATATAATTATGAACAACGCGACCAGCGTACTTGATAGCACCATTTTCAACTTCAATGCTACCATAAGTATATCGGCGCACTGCTTCAGGGATATCGACAAGAGTTGCAATCTTATCGAACTTACGGTCAACGACCGCTTGTCTGACGGCGGTATAATTAGGATGCCCGTCGTTCAGCGTATAACTTTTACCATTGACGACAACGGTAATTGAGTTGTTTGTTATGATGTATGGGATGTTCATATTATTAAATTTTACTTGATGTAGGACAGGATGGACTTTTCGAATTCAGGCTTTCTCATGTAACCAAAGTAAGAATCATTTACATAATTCAACATAGGATTTCTTTCCAGAAAAGACTCCATATTTTTAATAAAGGGATGGATCTCTTGCGAGGAAAGCTTTTCTAAGAAAGTCTGATAGCAATTGAAATACATAAGACTAGCCTTCAATTGAGTAAATGATGTATTCTTCATTATGTTACTTACCTCTTCATAATCTTTAATAAGATTTTTTAAATCTTTTGAATCATCAGAGATTTGATGCTCAATAGACTTGATAAACTTCATCAATGAAGTATAAGAGTAAGGAAGTTCAAAGTTAGATAGTTTTAAGAAACAGTTGAATTCGTTGATTGTACCGTCATTTTCTAATTTCTTGGATGCGGTTTCTACAACCCACTTCTTGACTTCTACAAAATTAGCATTCTTTTCTAGACCTTTTGGAACTTCTTTGAAGCCGTAGATCTTGGGCGTAGAGTTAGTAATTCCCAAGGCAGAAGCAAAAGAAGACAGGCTTTTATTAAAATAATTAAGCGATTGGTCTTCGTATTTAAACCTATCGATTTGAATCCAAATACCGGAATCGTTTTTGATATCAACAACTGCCGCATCCCAATAGTCTGAAGCAGTTGAAGAATAACTAGTCATAGAAGTATTGAGGATGAAAGCTTTTTTAGTATGCTTTTCATTCTTCTGGCTAGAAGCAGAGGATAGCTTTGAGATCTTTTCATTAATGTTGATTGGGTATTCAAGCTCAGAAAGCTTGGTAAAAGTATAGTTCTCCATGCCTCTGGTCTTGAGAGCCTTATCCCAAAGAGCTTGGTCACGAACTTTTATTACATTGATTTCCTTATAAGTCTTTTTGTCTATGATAGTATAACGCATTCTCTTTAAGAGATTCTTTCCATCGCAGTCATCAATAACATTTAATGTTTCTTTCTCTGACGAAAGACGGTTGGATAAATAAAAGTTTACCGATTTCCTAGAGCGACGAGTTGATCCATAGCAGTTAATAGAAGCAGCTTCTTTTCCATCAGCAAGGCATTCATCTTTAGAAAAGATAAATTCAACAATAGGAGAGTCTACTTCATGTCCATTCCAATTGCACTCTTTAGAAAGAAAACTCAGCGCACTATAACAACCAAAAAGATCTCCAAAGAAATCTTTATAGACTCTCTTGGCTTCAAGCAGGTTGCTGGCGCAATTTATCTTATCATTGACTCTTGAAACAAGTTCATCATTGAAAGCTTTAAAGATTTTACCAATATTCTTCTTGGTGTAGTCAGTATACTGAAGATCCTCTCTGGAAGCAGAGACTTCAAGAGTTCCAATATCAGTATAAAAGACAAACCCACTCAACATTGGAGCGTAAAAAGTCTTTTGATTACAAGCTTCAACAAACTCCTGAGATACCTCATTCGGCACAAGAGGATAGGCGACATTTCCCATTACAATAACAGGAGAAGAAGTAATGCCCTTATTATTAATAAAAAACTTCCAATTAGAACCCTCAATAACAGGAGCAGGGTTTTCGGCGGGGAAACCTTCGATGCCCCTAACATCAGGAATCGGATTCCAATACTTAAAGAACTCCTTTATCTTTGAATGAAAAGAGGAGATGTCTTTAGACTTGACAGGAACGCAAATCTCAACTCCATTCGGCTCGCAGGTATCCTCTTCGTACATCTTGGCGATCATGCCAATCTGAGTAGGATCAATGTAAGCATTGTAGGTAACCTTCTTACCATTCACAAAAGAATTGATAAGAAAGTTGTCGCCATAAGCAAAAGCTGACTTGGAACCAAGGCCAAGCTGACCAATTAACTTATTGGAGTTTCTCTTAGTAGATTCTCCATAGTTGGAGTAAATGTCACGAATCTCATCTTCATTGAGACCGGAGCCGTAGTCTCTTACCTTGAAGACTGGATCAAGAGAGTTGGGAGCGGTGACGACTATAGGTTTGTCGCTGCCAGCCTCGACGTTTGCGTCCAAGGCATTGGCAGAATACTCTCTGATGACCGCAAGGATCTTGTCAGAGTACAGTTGGTTGCGGAGAACGCCAAAGATATGGGCAAGCCCATCCTGCTTGATGCCGAAAGATACGGACTTGAAGTTGTCCGACAGCAGCACAGAATTCTCGTTTTTCGGAGCAATTTGCATGATTTACAAGTGTTGAGTTCCTACCGACAGGGACACTTTAGGCGAGGCCAAAGCGGAGCGCAAGGGATTTTTCGAAAATTTATTTCTTCGACAAGTTGAGGATCTGGTCGAGGCTTTCTTTGACTTTGATGCCGCCAGCACTGCCATTATTAGTATAAATGATAGTGTGGACTTTGCTTGGCTCTATAGATGTTACATCATCTAAATTAATAAGAATAGGAATATAATCCTTTCCATTGTCGTGATTCAGGTCAAGTGCGTGAACTTTGATTAAGTGCGCCATATTAATTATTAGTATTTAATAGTTTCTGATAACCGTCTTCAACCGTCGAGAAAAACTTCTTCTGAAGGTAAAGACCCTCTACTGTCTGCTCTTTATCTTCCAAAGTCAAGGGATTAAACTGCTCTATTGTGAAATTTCCTTCTGCATCTTCAGTGTAATTTGCGAACATTACATTAAAATGCTTATAAGTCAAATTATCTTCAGCATCTTTAAATTCACCAGAGATATAAAACGTAGAGCTTTCATCCCATGCGCCATCTTTTCGAAGGCAGACGCAAATTCTAGAGTTTATTTCGTCTATCTTGCCTCGAAATAAGAAGGCGTTTATTTTTTGTATCATAAAAATTGGAGAGCGAGTAGGTTGAATCGAACATCCATGTCGAATTTGGAAAAATCGCGCTTTACCATTAAGCTATACTCGCATTAGAAAACGTTTTATCAATAAAGTAATATCCCAATAAAGCGGTTTTAAGGATCACCGCAAACCTTTATCCCCATTTTAGAAGTTCCACCTAAGTCCACCAACTGCAACCACAGAATCATTCAACTCCTTGATTGCAAAATTATACTTACTTACACCGAAATTGTTATCATAATAGCCAACTTCAGCAAAAGGCTCAAGATGATTGAATAGGAGCTTTGAAACGGTTAGCTTCGCCGTCTTGAAATCATAATCAGTGAACTTACCATACTCAACGAGAGGAGTAATAGTAAACCAGCCAAATACATCAGTAGGACGCTTCAAGCCAACAACATAACCAGTCTGATCAAGATCTAGATCATGAGTACCCTTAACATAAGGAGTTGCGACGATATTCTCAATAGCAAGAATACCTGCTACCTCCGTTGAATTTGGCGCACCGGGAATCGCGGTCAAGTGACGAAATGCCTGACCATCTAGGCGAACTGTCACACCTTCAACAATCTTAAATCCCTTTCCTACGCCAGCAGTCCAGTGAGACTCGTCTAGAGCGGAAGAAACGGGAATAATTGTTCCTCCAAGATAGGCATCAACTCCAAGATAAGTTGCGCCAATATTTACTGCACCAAAAGCTTGCGCTTCAGTACGAGCAACGCCGTTTACGATGTAGTGAGACATATAGCCAGCCTCTGTACTCGCCTTTACGTTTTCGGCTAAAGCCTTAGTTGCGAATAGTGAGACGACCAACGACAATAATGTTAGAATTCTTTTCATAACACCTTATTTTATGCAAGACATCAGGATTTATCAAAATTTTATTCGTACCCTTCGATCTCAAAACACCCAAATCCAGCCTGATGCTCAAAAGTAAGGAGTCCGCACCTCTTGCTGCGAAGATTAGTGCAGACTCCGTAATCTAAATTTAAATCTCTGTTCGCTTTATCATACAGGGGAATAAAATGCTTGCAGCCAGCACTACAATCAAGATAATGATAATTAATATCTGCTCTTGCTATTTTTCCACCATACTCAGCGTAATCAGTATCTAATACTTTACAAAAGTCAAAAAGGTTGATTTGATTCTTGTTCTTTTTCTTCATAACGCTTCAGGTACTCTTGTCCTTTACCTGTAAGCATTCTACCCTTTTCTGCAATTTGTATCAGATTATTTCTCAATAACCAAGTTTCAAAATCCTTTTGTAAGCTGGAACGAGTCATTCCAATAATCGCAGAAAGATTAGTGAGCGTCATTTCTGGTTTACTCTTAAGAGTTTGCAGGATTCTCAATTCAATTTGATTGAGTCCCAGAGGCAAGATACTAAGCTTATCTTTTAGAAGCTGCCAGTCATCACTAGTAAAGATTCTCTCTTGCTTTGTTTTTAAATAAGAGTCAATTTTATTAGCCATGACTTGAGCCTGTCGAGCATTGCCTCTCAAGCAAGAAGAAATGTCATAAAGAGATTCTTCATCAAATTCACAATTCACGCTCCTCTTAATGATCTGAGAAAGTTCATTGTGAGAATACTCCTGAAGCTCAACTCTCTCAAGGCGATCAAGAAGAGCATGAAAAATCAACTGAGGCTCAGTTGTGCAGAACAAGAAGCTCTGAACAGCAAAATCAAAATCAACAGAATAATCTGGAAGATTAAGAGTGTTCCTGTTGGCAGGATTAGGATTAAAAAGACTCAAGAAATTAATCTGGAGGCTTTTGGGCAATTCGCTGGCTTCATCAAAAAGCACAGTGACTTCTTTATTGGCTATCGCAGGAACATAGACATCATTAAAGAAACTCTCGGATGAACCGATAGTTGCACAGTTAATCTCAATAAGTGGCTTGCACTTAGATTTATCTGCCTTGATAAGATTTCTAGCGTACTGCTTTGCAATGGTAGTCTTGCCAGATCCTCGCGGAGCGACAAAAAGAAAATTAGGAGAGATTTGACTCTTCTCGTAAATATCAAGATAGAAATCTAACTTATTCTTAACTGCTTCCTGACCAATGATTGAATCAAAGCGATTGCTCATATTAAAATTCTTCTGAAACTGAGAAAGAAACGACTGGCTTTGCAGGGTTATCCTGAACAGAAGAACTTGTGGTTTGAGGAATGCTTTCGCCCTCATCGACTAGGTTCACCTGCTTGGCGAACTTGATGCTGACTGGAATTCTCGCTGCATCGGTCATCTTCTCACGAAGCTGCGAAATGCTAACGAATACAAGGTTTTTGCCTCCCGTAGGACGGCCTCTGGTCTTCAAGAGTTCACTCATCGGCAGACAGGCTAAACTAAGCTTTTGAAAAGGTCAAGAGGGGAGTTTAGAAAATCTTTCCAAATCTGATCTGCTCGTTTTTCCCGCAGACCAGCACCTCCAAACCAAAAATCATATTCTTTGATTCAGTAGTTGGTGTACTCAAATGAGAATTTAATTCTTTCTCAAATTCATCAAGAAGATTAGAAGGGATGATCACGGCATTAAAATGCTCGCCCAACTTGTACCCTCTACCTTGGGCTTCTTGGATTGATTGCTGAATCTTTTGTAACATATTAGTAAAGAAACCATTGCCAGTCTCTATGCTTTTTTTCTATATTAATAATAAATGGGTGAGAATTGGGTTTTTTGGGCTTTTTAATCAATGGCATCCCAAATTCTTCAAGAGTTTTATTAGATTTTAAACTATTAATTTTAATGTCGCAAGCAACCATGTTCTCCCAAGTATTCTTGCCATTCCTTGAGACGGGAATCAGGTGATCTATATTTGCTTCTTCCTTTGACAATCTTCGGCCTGTATACTGGCAGGTCCAGTTGTCTCTTTCAAGGATTGCTTTTTTAGTTAATTTAGTGTGGTAGATCGGAACTTTTGAAAAGTTCTTGCTGATGACGACCGTCGGAATTCGAAAGGTCTGATAAGGAGAGGAGATCGAATAATCAAAAGAGCGCACTGGCAAAGTTTCCCAAATTTCCCATGAAACTGGTCTGTAGTCTGGGTTTTCAAAATCATATTCTCCATCTACTAAAGGATAATCAACATCCATTGCAAGATATGAACCTTTAAATATCTTACTAATGGCAGTTTCAATGCCTTCAGTCCCAATGCCCATCCAATTTTTATTTAATTTTAGACAGGTTAGATTATCAAGGTTGAACATATTCTTCAAACTTATTGTCTCCGTTTGAATCAACGGAGTAAAATATTTTCTTCGGATTTAAAAATTTAATCAAATTCTGACAGGAAGTGCAAGGTTTAGAGTTTCTGATCTTGCCGTTTCTGTCAATCCTAGTGGTGACAAGATTGGTTTTAGTAAAGTCAATATTAGTAAGATTCTTAAACTTGATAAAAGCGTTAAGCTCGGAGCAGGTATATTTATCCTTTACTAATTCGCCATTTAAGCCAGTCTTAGGATTTTTTTGATTGGTTGGATTGCTCTTATTAGAATTTTTACCAATAGTAATAATTCTGTTCTTGTGAAAGATAAATGAAAAGTGTTGGCACCTTAGTTTAGAGTCTGTCTCTCGCAAAGCTTTTGTAAGATTTACGCACTTTTCTAAATGAGATTTTTTCACAAGAGATTACTTTTCGGCTTTCCTAATAACTTCTTTTATGAACTCGACGTAAAACGAATCTTCTTTCTTAGATTCTTTTGCCATGTCAATGATGTCTTTCTTCCACTTGGGCAGATCCTTGTATAGATCGTCCCAAGCTCGGGAATATTCATTGTTAATTTTTTTGCTCTTTGATTTTTGCATACTCTTCTTCCATGCAATTCTTAAGAATCTTCAAGTAATGAGTAAAGAAGGATTCTCCAATTTTAGAAGGATCACTAATCTTATCTTGACGATCTTTCTCATAACTAGCTTCTATAAGCTGTTGAACGAGTTTTAATGAATTGTCCATATATTTGGAATATTATCGGGCAAACTTGATGGTTGTCAACTTTTTCTTGGTTTTCTTTTTTTAATTTTTCCTTTTGAAGATCCGTTAATTTTTTCTAAGAATTTTTCGCTTATTAATTCTACAAGTTTCAAACCTAAAAATCCAGCAATAAAAGCAACGCCGTTTTGGTGCTTGACATTAGCGATATTTAGAGCATCAACCAGAACAGGGGTCAAGAAGTTTGCGGCAGACATTCCGCCAACAAGAGACAAGACTACAGATTTTACATCGGTTTTTTCATTTTTTGTAGCCATCAAAATGGCCCCAAATAAACCGCTAATCAAGAACCCTAATTGAATTCCCATCTTTTGCAACTGTTCCATATTACTTTTTCTTTTTCTTTATAGGTTTCTTTTGGGCGACGGGATGGTTATCATGTTTAATTAAATACACCAATGCAATAATAATCAAACACAAGCTATATAAGTATATATTTAATAACTGAGTCTCTTCTTTAATAATCCTTTCTGAGCTATCATTAATTAAAGTTCTAAATTTATCTTTGCTGTCATATATTTTCTTTTTATAATCTAAATATTTTTCACCAAAGAATGCCTTACTATCCATCTTTTCAAAAGCAGGGCCTTCTACTTCTTTTGCTAATTCGTTGCTTATGTCTAAGCCAACTCGAAACTCTTTTAATTCCTCTTGAGTAAGTATTTTAGAAATAAAAACTTCGTTA
>Ga0164292_10001170_pt1 | contig 21029 bp, 21 predicted proteins | sample GEODES117metaG_FD_111486 | JGI IMG/M metagenome (GOLD analysis project Ga0164292, IMG submission 111486) | Eutrophic lake water microbial communities from Lake Mendota, Wisconsin, USA - GEODES117 metaG | ecosystem: Environmental > Aquatic > Freshwater > Lake | place: USA: Lake Mendota...
GTGCTGCTGGCACTCGCGATCAATCTCTGGAACAAATCCTTCTTCGACGCGCTGCAGGTCAGGGATCAGGCCGCGCTGTTGTGGTGCATCATCTTCGTCATCATGCTCAGCGTCCTCAATGCATCATCTGCAGTCGCGCAGATGCAGATGCGCATGCGTCTTCAGCTTCGCTGGCGCCAATGGCTGACCCAGACCTTGGTCGAACGCTGGCTATGGAACAGGACGATGCATCCATCCGGCGATCCGGATACGCTCGACAACCCCGAAGCGCGGATCTCCGATGATGGACGGTTGTCAACCGAGCTTCTTGTCGATCTTGTCGCTGGCATCTTCAATACATTGCTGGTTTCTTCGTCGTTCATTCTGGTTCTCTTTTACGTCGGCGGATCAATCAGGCTGGCTGGCCTCACCGTCCCGGGCTACCTGGTGCTGGCCGTGCTGATCTATACCGGTGCTACGTCTTTTGTGATGTACAGGCTCGGCTGGCCGCTCGTCGCAAGGGTCGAAGAAAAAGCCGCTGGTGAGGGAAACTTTCGCTACGCCCTTACGCGGGCGCGGCAAAACACCGGGCCTGATCACGTCGGTGAAAAAACCGAACTCAGTGGCTCGTTGAAAACGCTCGCGGGCCTATGGCTTGCCGTGATCCAGCGCCAGTCGCGGATGGTCATCTTGAGTGGTGCCAACAATGTGATGTCGCCAGTCGTTCCGCTTTTGCTTTGCGCGCCCAAGTATTTCTCAGGCGACATGACACTTGGCGACCTGATGCAGGCGGCGACGGCATTCATGCAGGTGCACACCGCGCTGAACTGGCTGGCGGACAACGCCCTCAGCCTGGCGAATTGGTCGGCCTCCGCACGGCGCGTGGCGGCGCTCGATATGCTTTATCACGAGCAGGGATCCGAGCTGGATGTAGTGGGTACGGATGCGGGCGCAACATACCCCCAGCCGAAGCAGTCGGGATAGCGGGATAAGCTGGCAATATGCATGGCATTTTTCGCAATGGGCGGACTTAAGGCCGCCACTATACGGCGCGGCCCACGAGCAATCCGATCAATGCCGTCGCGGCCATTGCCAAGGCCCCCCAGAATGTCACGCGCAATGTCGGCTTGAGAACGGGGGCACCTCCAACGCGCGCGCCAATCGTCCCCAGTATGGCAAGGCTCAGCAGAGACCCGCCGGAAACCATTACGGCGAGCGCATTCGCAGGCGAAGCCAAAGCAATCAGAAGTGGGACTAAGGCTCCAAGCGTGAAAGTAAGCGCCGATGTCAGCGCCGCCTGAACGGGCCGTGCCGCCATGTCTTCAGATAAGCCAAGTTCGTCACGAACATGCGCGGCGTAGGCATCATTGGCTGTCAGTTGAATGGCGACTTGTTGCGCAAGTGCTGGCTCAAGCCCACGCATGACGTAGATATTGGTCAGCTCTGCGAGTTCCATCTCCGGCTGCTCGGCCAGCTCACGGCGCTCGCGCGCCAGATCCGCCTGCTCAGTGTCGGCCTGGGAACTTACCGAGACATACTCTCCTGCCGCCATCGACATGGCACCTGCCACCAGGCCTGCCGTGCCTGCGACAAGAACATCCTGTGAGGAGGTCGCCGCGGCTGCGACGCCGACGATCAGGCTGGCAGTCGAGATGATGCCGTCATTGGCGCCGAGCACCGCTGCACGTAGCCAGCCAATGCGGGCGACAAGATGGTTTTCGCGATGAAGGGGATGCATCAAAGGTCTTTCAGGAGGGGGGCGGACACGTTCAGTTCCGATCCAGCCATGATGGGTCTCCCGAGGCTGCCGGATCGTTGGTTCTTGTCATTCCGTCGGTGCATTCTTTCAGAATGAACGGTTTCAACATTGCGGTAGCTCAACTCGCCAACGCAGGATCACAGCAACATGGGCATGGTGGTTTGCGAAGGAGGTTGCCACGCTGCCAATACAAGTCTTTGGTGCCGGGACTGCCCGCCGCCCTGGAGAACGGACATCATGAACTCGATTGTTTCAGACCTGCTCGAAAGGATGAAGGCGCTGGAATTGCAACTGGAGGCCGAGTTGGCCCGTCAGCACGCGCAATTGAAGATCGGCCTCGAAAATGGCCGCATTGCCTTCGAGGAGGAAATTCTTCGGCGTCACCGGGAAACGAAAACACGCCTGACGACGTATCTCAGGCAGGCGCGGCCAATGGTGGTGATCACCGCGCCGCTCATCTACGCAATGATTATCCCGTTCGTTCTTGTTGACCTGTTTGTCAGTGTTTATCAGGCCATCTGTTTCCCTGTTTACAAGATCGAGAAGGTGCGCCGCCGCAATTATCTGATTTTCGACCGGCATCACCTCGCCTATCTCAATGCGCTTGAGAAGTTTAACTGCGCCTTCTGCTCCTATTGCAATGGTGTCATCGGGTATGCCCGCGAGATTGCCGGGAGAACGGAGCGCCATTGGTGCCCCATCAAGCACGCCCGTCGCGCAACGGGCGCGCATGAGCACTACAACCGCTTCCTGGAGTATGGCGACGCCGAAGCCTATCGCGCGGAGGTCGCCAGGATCGTGGCACAAAGCTCTCGAAAGTGACGCATTCTTTGGACGTTGTTGCACGAAGAATTCTCGTGTCGCAACGCGCCCTTCCCGTCACACAATCCTGCCCCCCGTTAACCTGAACTCGTTGCCCAAGGATGTGGCAGCGCATCTCTGACAACTGACAACAGTCAGTATAAGAACATGGCATCGGGATTGCGGAATGATCAGGACGTTCAAGAACAAGGCATTGCGCAAGCTGTTCGAGGACGGGGGCTCGCGTGGCGTTCCGGCCGACCAAGTCAACCGGATCGAAAACCGGCTGGCCACGCACGATGCGTCAAGGGTAGCGGATGATATGAACGTCGCAGGCTACGGCTTTCACAAGCTGGCGGGTGATCTCAAGGGCTTCTACGCCGTCAAGGTGACGGGAAACTGGCGCATCATCTTTCGCTTCGAGGATGGTGATGCGCTCGATGTCGATCATGGGACTACCATCAGGAGGGATCAGCCATGGCCATGAAGAACCCGCCCCATCCGGGCCGGATCATCAAGGAGGATTGCCTGCCGGAGTTGAAGCTCACTGCGGGAGCGGCGGCGAAGACACTTGGCGTGAGCCGCCAGACGCTTGACAAGATCATGAATGGCCGCAGCAGCATCACGCCCGACATGGCGATCCGGTTCGAGAAGGTCTTCGGATCATCGGCGGAGACGTGGCTCAGGATGCAGCTGGTTTATGACTTGGCGCAGGCCCGCGTGCGGGAGCCTGAGATCGTCGCGACCATCCGCCCCTTGGGGCGCGCCGCCTAGCATTCCAGTTGCATATCTTGTTTGATAGGTGATCGTCCACGCCCGCTACGCCGTCTTCCAGATGGCCGAGGTCGCTGTGCCACGTGACCTGTTCCGGCGCATCCTCGACATGATTGGCGACCTGCGACCACGAGAGCCGACATCATGCTGACGGCAGGAAGCGGTCGCGGGAAGCAGGCGACAGGCGAAGTGCGTCCGCACGGTACTGTCACGATGACGCGGTTCTTCGATCCTGGCTTCAGCGAGCGAATAGAAGATTTCCCCATCGAGCAGCTCCTCATTCGACCACGTTTCGACAGCAAGCGACTTTTCCTTGGGCAGGTCCTGTGGCAGGCAGATGCGATGCTTTTCGACAGGATACTCAGCAATGACCCTTGACCTGACCGCCGTGCGCTCGCGGTTCCCAGCGCTCGCCGATGGCTTTGCCTATTTCGACAATGCGGGCGGGTCGCTGGTACTGCGTGACGTGGCGGAGCGCATCTCAGAGTATCTGCTGACCACCAGCGTGCAGACCGGCGCATCCTATGTGCACTCGGTGCGCGCCTCAGAACGTCTGGCCGCGTCCCGCGCCAGCATCGCACGGTTCGTGAACGCGGCCCGACCGGAGGAAATCGTCCTCGGTCCGACCACGTCGATGATGATGCGCCTACTGGCGACGTCGATGGCGGCGCGCTTTAGCCCGGGTGATGAGGTCATCGTCACCAATTTCGACCATGAGTCAAACATCGGTCCCTGGCATATCCTTGAGCGGCAAGGCGTCGTGCTCAGGGTCTGGGCCATCGAAAAGGAGACTTTCGCGGTTGACCTTGACGCCTTGCGCGCGCTGATGACGCCGCGCACGCGTCTTGTTGCTGTCACGCACGCCTCAAATATCCTCGGCACGATCAACCCGGTTGCGGAGATCGCCGGGATTGTCCATGCTGGCGGAGCGATGCTCGCGGTGGACGCGGTCGCATACGCGCCGCACCGGGCCGTTGACGTGCAGGCATCGGGCGCCGATTTCTACGCCTTCTCTTTCTACAAGACCTATGGACCGCATTTTGCCGTGCTCTGGGGCAAGCATGACCAGTTGCTTGAGCTCGACAGCCAGTATCATTATTTCTACGGGCGCGACAAAGTCCCGACCAAGCTCGAGCCCGGCAACGCCAATTACGAACTGGCCTGGGGCTGCACCGGCATCGTCGACTACTTCGACGAGCTTGGTGGCGGCAGCGGCGATCGAGCGGCGATCGAGCGCGCCTTTGCTGCGGTGACGGCGCATGAGGCCGTGCTGGGCGAGCGGCTGCTGTCTTACCTGCGCGACCGCAACGATGTCCGGATCATCGGCGATCGCCACGCTCCAACCGCGACGCGGGTGCCAACCATCGCCTTCAAGGTCGATGGCAGGCGGTCCGATGAGATCGTGCGCGCCGTGGACAAGGATCGGATCGGTATCCGTTTCGGCGATTTTCATTCGCGCCGTCTGGTCGAGGATCTCGGCCTTTCGGATGGCGCGGGCATCGTCCGTGTCTCGATGGTGCATTACAACACCATCGAAGAGGTGGATCGACTCGTGCTCAGCCTTGACCGAGCCCTCACAGCCTGACGCGATTGTGGCCCCGATGAGCGGCTCGGACCATCCTGCGAGCTGAAGTTCGGCGACCCGGTGGCTGGATGCCGTCCGGGCACCACCTGCGTGCACCATCAAGGTCGACATCGGCGTCGCCGGAGGTGATTCCCAGGGCCTTCCTGGAGCGAGGCTCATGTCGCTGCGTGGTTTTGCCGCCCTTCACCAACGCATGGTCGCCGGATGATCTAGAAATTGACCTTGTCGGCTCCCTTCAGTTGCAGCATTTCGCGGGCGTCGTCAGGGGTTGCAACCTCAAGACCCAGCCCCTCGATAATCTGACGCGCTTTCAGGACCTGGTCGGCGTTGGATGTGGCCATCTTGCCGGCCCCGAGCCAGAGCGAATCCTCCAGTCCGACGCGGATGTTGCCACCCATGGCGACTGCCTGTGCGGCGATGGGCAGTTGGTGCCGTCCGGCACCGAGTACGGACCAGTGATAGTCCTTGCCGAACAGCCGGTCAGCCGTGCGCTTCATGTGCGAGACATCTTCCGGATGCGGGCCGATGCCGCCAAGGATGCCGAAGACGGACTGGACGAAGAAGGGCGGCTTGACCAACCCCCGCTCGGCGAAATGTGCCAGCGTGTAGAGATGGCCGATATCGTAGCACTCGATTTCGAAGCGCGTGTCGTTCTCGGCGCATCGTGTCAGGATGCCGGCAATGTCCTTGAAGGTATTGCGGAAGATGCGATCATCGGAGCCCGCAAGATAGGGCTTCTCCCAGTCGTGCTTGAAGTCCTTGAAACGGGTCAGCATCGGATAGAGCCCGAAGTTCATCGAACCCATGTTGAGTGACGCAACCTCGGGCTTGAAGGTGGTGCAGGGGCGCAAGCGCTCCTCGATGCCCATCGTCGGTGCGCCGCCGGTGGTGATGTTGATCACGGCCTTGGTGCGCTGTTTGATCACTTTAAGGAACGGCTCGAAGGCTTCCGGCGACTGGTCAGGTCTGCCGTCGACCGGATTCCGGGCATGGACATGGACCAGCGCTGCACCCGCCTCCGCCGCCCCAATGGCCGCGTCCGCGATCTCGCTGGCGGTGATAGGCAAGTAAGGCGACATTGAAGGGGTATGGATCGCACCCGTCACGGCGCAGGTGATCATGACTTTGCGTGCCATCTCAATTCTCCATCTTTCGCTTGTGCGCCTGCAATGCCGCCAGCCGCTCGTCGCGCCGCTGCGACCTCCGGTTGACTTCGGCAGCATCGGGTGTGCGGCCCCATTCGCTGGCCACCCGCGCAGCGCCATCTCCTTGCCAGGCAGAAGCAGGCGCGGGGTCGTCAGCCAGCCGCTGGTAGAATGCCGAGTAGCGCGCGATGTAGTCAGGAATGCCGCCGGGCGCGTTGAGTTCAATGGTCTCGAAAGGTCCAAGGAATGACCAGCGCAGGCCAAGCCCGTCCTTGATGACATGGTCGAGATCCTGCGGCGAGACATAGCCTTCGCCTGCGAGCTTCATCGCCTCGGTCAGCAGGGCACCTTGCAGGCGGTTGAGAATGAAGCCCTCGAGCTCGCGTTTGACGATGATCGGCACCTGGCCGATGCCGAGGTAGATCGCCCGCGCCCGCTCGATGATGTCTGGCGAGGTCCATGGCGCGCCGCACAGCTCGACCACAGGCACCAGATGCGGCGGGTTGACCGGATGTGCCACCAGGCAGCGATGACGCCCCGCGAGATGCTCGGTGAACTTCGACGCCACGATGGCCGAGGTCGAGCTCGCCAGAATGGCGTCGGCGGGGGCAAGCCTGTCGAGTTCGGCATAGATCGCTTGCTTCACTTCGACCTTTTCCGGACCGTTCTCCTGGACCAGGCTGACACCGTCGACGGCGGCTTCGAGTGTGGACGATACTTGGATGCGTGCCAGTGCTTTGGTGGGGTGATCGCACAGGCCATGGCGCGCGAGTTGTTCAAGTGCTTCACGGCACAGTGCATGACAGCGCTCGGCTTGGCCGCCCACGGGGTCGAACAGCCTGACATGCCATTCGGCCCGGGCAAAGATCGAGGCCCATGCCCGGCCAATCAGCCCTGCACCAACAATCGCAACGTCATTCACAGCCACAACACCTTCCGCCTCAATTCGATATCACGCGAGAGCACATCGGAGGGCCCGGTATGCTGCACCTCACCGCGCTCCAGCACCACAGCGCGGTCCGACAGCGCCAGTGCCAGATCGAGGTGATGGTCGACGATGATGATCGAGATGTCCTGGCGCAGCTTGTCGAAGGCCTCGAACAATTCCTCGACGATGGCCGGGGCAAGCCCTTCGAAGGGCTCATCAAGCAGCAGGATGCGCGTGTCGCCAGAGAGCGCGCGGGCAACGGCAACCATCTGCTGCTCGCCGCCAGACAGATAGTCGGCAGGTGACAGCCAACGCTCCTTGATGCGCGGGAAGAAGCTGAAGATCTTCTCCTCGTCCCAGTGCATGCCCTGGCCATTGCGGCGCTTGAGGCGACCAAGTTCGAGATTGTCCTTGACCGACATGCCGGCGAACAGCCCGCGGCCTTGCGGCACATAAGACACGCCCTTGCGGGTGATCACGGCGGAGGGCTGGCGCGCGAGCGCCGTGCCGCCAAGCGTGATCTCGCCGGTGGCGGGCGGGGCAATGCCAACGATGGTTTTCAGCAACGTCGACTTTCCAGCACCATTGCGACCAAGGAGGGCCACGATCTCGTTCTGCCCGACCGCGAAGCTGACATCGCGCAGGATGTGGCTCTTGCCGTAGAACGTGTCGACATTGCTGACCTTCAGCAGAACCTCTTCAGTTGCCGCGCTGGCACGTTGCTTTTCGGCCAGCGCGTGGGAGCCGGAGCCGATGTAGACCTCCTGCACCTGTCGCGACGAGCGCGCATTCTCGACATCGCCGTCAACCAGCACCGCTCCTTCGTTCATGACGGTGACATGGTCCGCAATCTGGAAAACACGATCGATGTCATGCTCGACCAGCAGCACCGGCATGTCGCGCGAGATCGCCTTGATCAGGTTGCCGACGCGCTCTCGCTCGGCGGCGGCCAGACCCGCCAACGGCTCATCGAGCAGGAGAACGCGTGGCCGGGTGGCCAATGCCAGGCTCATGTCGAGCAAGCGCTGACCGCCATAAGACAAAGAGCCCGCCTCATGTGCCTCGACACCGCCGAGGCCCATGGTGGCGATGACCCCGGCTGTCTGCGTGTTGATCTCGGCAATCGAGGTTGCGCTGACCCATGGGTTGAACGCCTGGGGGAAGCGTGCCTGCACGGCGAGACGAACATTCTCTGTGATGGTCAGCGTAGGGAACAGGTTGGTGATCTGGAACGAGCGACCAATGCCTGCGCGCGTCACCTGTTCCGGCGACAGGCCGCCGATGCTGCGACCCGCCAGCGTGACAGTGCCCTTGTCAGGGGCGAACATGCCGGAGATCAGGTTGAAGGCGGTGGTCTTGCCAGCCCCGTTGGGGCCGATCAGCGCATGCAACGTGCGGTCCCGCATGGCGATGTCGACGCCTTGCACGGCCTTGATGCCGCCAAACGACTTGGTAATGCCATCCGCTTTCAGCACATGGCCGTCGCCAATAGGTGGATGCCTGAGATAGTCTGGCAAGGTCACGGCTCCCGCCTTGCGGGCCGACATGGCGGCATCGCCTGCCACCTGCTTCAGGAACGGCTTCAGGAGTTTTTCAGCGACACCCACCAGCCCGGTTGGCGAGAACACGATGAAGGCGACAAACAGGAGCCCGAACCAGAGCAACCAATTTTCTGTTACGCTGGAGAGATAGTCGCGGAAAATGACGAAGAAAAGTGCCCCGAGCGCCGGCCCCAGGAACGAGCGCATGCCGCCGATGACCACCATCGCGAGGAGTTCGCCCGAAAAGGCGACGGAGATCGGTTCGGCCGAAGTCATGCGGTTGTTGAACAGCAGAAGCGTGCCGGCAAGTCCCGTGATCGATGCCGAAACAACGAAGGCAACGAGCTTGTATCGATCAGTGGCATAGCCGACGAACCTGGCCCGCTGTTCGTTCTCGCGGATGGCGACGAGCACTGTCCCGACTGGCGAGCGGTGAAAGCGCCAGAGTCCATAGACAACGAAGAAGGCGATCGTGGCAACGAGGGCATAGTAGGGTGGGGCAACATCGAAATTGATGCCAGCGAACGCCGGTCGCTTGATGCCACCCAGGCCATCCTCACCTCCCGTCACTGCCGTCCAGCGGAAAGCAATGGCGTAGAACATCGCGGCCAGCGCCAGCGTGAGCAGCGAAAAGTAGACGCCCTTGCGCCGCAGGATGAGCGCGCCGAAAGCGAACGCGATCAGGGCAACCAGACCCACCGCCGCCAGCACGGGAAGCGCGAAATGGCCGGGCAGCAGTTCCCTCTGGATCATGCCCGCCGCATAGGCCGCCAGCCCGAACCATGCGCCGTGCCCGAAGGAGACGAGGCCGGTGTAACCGACGAGAATGTTGAGTGCCATGCAGGCCATGGCGAAGATCACGACCTCGGTGGCCGAGGTGACGCCGAGCCCGATGCGCGGCATGACAAATGGCAGCGCGAGCAGCGCAAGCGCGGCGATCACGAGCGGCAGACGGTCCTTGAGTGCGGCAGGCATCATGAGGTCACTCGAACCTCTGGATGCGTTCGCCGAACAGTCCGCGCGGGCGGAACAGAAGCACCAGCAGCATCATCAGATAAATCACGGCAGTCGACCATTGCGGATAGCCAAGGCCGATGGTTGCACCTTTCACGAGGCCGACCAGCAGCGCTGCTACCACGACGCCCCAGAATGATCCCAGCCCGCCAATGACCACCACCACGAAGGCCGGGGTGATGATATCCTGGCCCATGGCCGGATGAATGGAATAGATCGGCGCAAGAAGAACGCCGGCCAGACCCGCAAGCCCGATGCCGATGCCAGCGACGGTCATCATGTAGGGCGACAGCGAAATTCCAAGCGCGCCCACCATGTCAGGGTTCTGCACACCGGCTTTCACGACGCGCCCAAATGCGGTGCGGTTGAGCAGGAGCCAGATCAGCGCCACGCACGTGGCCGCGATGAGGAGAAGTGTGGCGCGGTAGCGCGAATAGATGAAATCGCCGAGGAATATCTGGCCGCGCAACCACGACGGAATCGAATACGACAACGGGGGCGCGCCGAAAATCATGCGCAAGGTCTGCTCGGCCACGAGCGCAAGCCCGAATGTCAGCAAAAGCGACAGGATGGGGTCAGAGCGATAGAAGCGCTGGAACAAAAGCCTCTCGAATGCGACGCCCAGCAGCGCGACCAGGAGCGGTGAGACGAACAATGCCCCGCCAAAACCGATATGCGGGCCCAGAAGAACGGTGAGATAGGCGCCCACGGCATAGAATGCGCCGTGGGCGAGATTGACGATGCCGCCAAGCGAGAAGATCAGCGAAAGGCCGAGCGCAATCAGGAGATAGTATGTCCCGTCGAGCAGGCCATTCGCCAGATGCTGAAGGAAGAGGGTCGACACGGCGCGCTCACGCCATCTTGCATTCGTTCTCTTCGGCGGTGGATGCAATCACTTCCAGGCTTTCGTTGGCTGCAGGTACAGCGGGTGACGCCGCGAAGATGTCCCACTGGTTGGGTGCTTTTGCCCCGACGCCCGAGACGGTGAACATCTCGTGCATCATCTGGTGGTCGCGGGCGCGGAAGTAGCCTTCACGGGTCTTCATCACATCGAATTTGGCACCCTTTTCCCAGTGTTCGATGATCTTGGCAGAGTCAGTTGATTTCAGCTCGTTCATGGATTGCGCGAAGATCTTGACCGCGAGGTAGTCGCCCCAGGCCTGATTTTCCGGTGGCTTGCGGTACTTGGCCGTGAAGGCTGCCACAAACTTCTTGGTGTTGGGCGTGTCGATCAGGTGATGCCAGACCACCGGCCATGTTCCGATGAAGTTTTCCTTGCCTGCAGCCCAGGCCAGTGCGGTGTCGAAGCCGAAACCGCCAACGGGGAATTGCAGTCCGAATTCGGAATACTGCTTGAGGAAGTTGGTGATCTGGTTGCCAGCAAGGTTTGCGATGACGAGGTCGGGGCGTGCATTGCGGATCTCCAACAGCAGCGCGGAGAAGTCCGTCAGATCGGTCGGCACCAGCTTGTCGGCGGCGAACTGACCTCCGGCACCTTCCATGAAGCGCTTTGCGACCTTGAGCAGATCATGGCCGAAGGCGTAATCCGCCGTCAGCGAGAACCACTTCTTGCCCTGCACCAGCCCCTGCGCCATCAGCGAGCGGCCACATGTCTTCACATACATCGAGTTCTGGCTCTCGACGTGGAACATGTATTTGCTGCAATTGGTGCCACGCAGGGCATCCGAGTTGCCACCGGTGTTGATGTAGAGTGTCTTGGTGCGCTGTGCGACCTGCGCGATCGTCAGGCAGGAGGCGGACGAAATCTCGCCGATGATGGCTGCCACCTTGTCGCGCTCGACCATGCGCTCGGCCTTGGTTGAAGCGGTCTGCGGGTTGACTGAATCCTCCTTCAGGATTTCAAGCTTGCGGCCAAGCACGCCGCCCGCCGCATTGATCTCCTCGACGGCGAGGTCAGCTGCCATGACGCCATATTCGCCGAGCGGTCCGAGGAAGCCCGTGCGCGGCGTCAGGTGGCCGAAGCGGATGACATCAGAGGTCTGGGCGAGGATCACCGAAGGTTTGGCGATGATCACGGCACCGGCGGCAACTGCGCCGCCCAATGCGGCGCGGCGTGATAGCGTGAAGTCTTTGGACATGGATTGCCTCCTTGGTTCGGTTCTCTGGTTTCCGGTCCCTGCCCGCCACTGTCGGTCCTTGCGGGCCCGCGGCGGGATTGTGCAAGACGGCTGCTTCTGTCGGCTTGCCGTGATCTGTGATCACAGTTAGGCTATCTCAAATCAAACGCCTGTCCAGAGTAAATTCATGTCGGCGAACGCCTTGTCGGTTATGGCCGTCATCCAGTCCGGGCCACCGCTGGAGCGCAACACGCTTGGTGACCAGGTCTATGCCCATATCAGGGCGCTCCTGATCGCCGGGCGTCTTGCACCCGGAGACCGGCTGTCGCTGCGCCAGGTTGCCGACGTGATGGGCGTCTCGATGATGCCGGTGCGGGAGGCTGTCAGCCGGCTGGTGGCCGATCAGGCCATCGAGGTGATGCCGAACCGGGCGCTCAGGGTGCCAGTGATGGGCCGCCACCAGTTCGAGCAGCTTGCCGTCATCCGCTCGGAAATCGAGGGATTTGCCGCCGAGCGCGCAGCGGCAGTGCGAACCCAGGCACAAATGACGGTGATCACAACAGGCCTGCAACACTTCAACGAGCTTGCGCAGGCATCGGAGCCCGATCTGCCTGCCGTGGTCGAGGCCAACCAGGCCTTTCATTTCGCCGTCTATGCGGCGGCGGGCCTGCCGGACCTCGTGGACGTGATTGGCAGCCTCTGGCTGAAAGTCGGACCGGTCATCAACCTCGATCTGCGCGAAAATCCCGAAAGGCTCGCCACCGGGCAGGCCGCGGAGTTGCATGCGGCCTGCGCCAAGGCGATTGCGCGCGGTGATGGCAAGGCTGCCCGCGCCGCCATCGCTGCAGATATCACAGGTGCGGCGGATTTCATCCTGTCGCAAGGGCGACTGCCGGATTCTTGATCAAATGGGGGAGTTTGCCATGGATATGGGCTTGAACGGCGCATGTGTGCTGATCACGGCGGGGGCTGCAGGCATCGGGCTTGAGATCGCTCGCTCGTTCATCAGTGAAGGCGCAAAGGTGCATGTCTGCGACGTCGACGCGGCAGCGCTCGCTGCGCTCAAAGCCAGTGACCCGGCCGTAACGTCGAGCCGGTGCGATGTTTCGGATCGTGCCGCCGTTTCCACCCTTTTCGATGATGCACTCAAGGCGCTTGGTGGCCTCGATGTGCTCGTCAACAATGCCGGCATCGCCGGGCCGACGGGCCGCGTCGAAGAGATCAATCCGGAGGACTGGGATCGCTGCCTTGATATCTGCCTGACGTCGCAGTTCAATTGTACCCGGCTCGCCATTCCGCATCTGCGCAAGAGCAGGAATGCTTCGATCATCAACCTGTCGTCAGCGGCGGGGAAGGTCGGTTTTCCGCTGCGCAGCCCTTACTCGGCTGCCAAATGGGGCGTTATCGGCTTTACCAAGTCGCTCGCCATGGAGCTTGGCCCCGATGGCATCCGTTGCAATGCCATCCTGCCGGGGATTGTCACCGGTGACCGGATTCGCCGGGTTTTCGAAGCCAAGGCGCAGCAGCGCGGCATCTCCTTCGCCGAGATCGAGGAGACGATGCTGCAGTACACAAGCCTGAAAAGCTATGTGACACCGCAACAGATCGCCGACCAGATCGTCTTCATTGCCTCGGAGCGCGGGCGTACGATCAGCGGGCAGGCCATCTCGGTCTGTGCGGATACGCAGATGCTGGCTTGAGGCCGGTCTTGCTTGAGGTTGGTCTTGCTTGAGGTTGGTCTTGCTTGAGGTTGGTTTTGGCAAACGACCTGGAGCTTGTCGTCGAGGCTGACGTTCCTGGCATAACGCCATGATCCAGAGCATAACGCCATGATGCAGACGGCAACTGCGCTTGAGGGCGTTCGCGGGTTTGGAATGCACATTCGTCAAGAGCCGCACGTGCGGCCTCAGCCATTCAAGGCAAAAGAGTCGACATGAGAGGTTTCATGCAGCGCGAAGTCATCGAGGTGCCTGTCATTTCGGAGGCGATCCGCCGGCTCGGCGCTCCGACATCCGCACTGGTGCGCGCCGGTGGGCTGCTCTTCACGTGCGGGATGCCTCCGGTTGATTGCCGTACCGGGGACATCGTCCGGGGCGACATCGCGGTCCAGACGCAGGCCGCGCTCGACGCACTGGAAGTCACCCTCGCCTTTGCCGGCTCGTCGCTTGCCCATGCGGTCAAGACCACCGTGTTCATCACCGACCCTGCCCTTATGGGCACGGTCAACGCGATCTATCGTGAACGCTTTCCTGCCGGGTTCCCGGCGCGAACCAGCGCCGGCATCAACCCCTGGCCGGCCCCCTTCGACATCGAGATCGAATGCATAGCGATCATTCCGTGAGGCCATCTTGTGCCTGTGCAAGATGTGTGGCTCGGTTATTCATTGCAGACCGCTACGGCGACCGGTCATCATTGCCGCCCAAGGACAGCACCATGAGCCTGACCCTCTTCCGCAATTTTCTCCTGCTCGATCCAGCCATCTGCGATGATCTCGTCGGCGGCTACGAGATGCTCGTGGAGGGCAGCACGATCAAGGAGTTGTCCGACAAGCCGATCAAGGCTGCCAACGCCACCGTGATGGATTGCGGCAAGCGCACATTGATGCCGGGCCTCGTCGACTGCCATGTCCACGTCATCGCCACCATGGTCAACATCGGCCAGAACGCGCTTGTGCCCGATGCGCTCATCGCCTATCGCGCCGCGCGGATCATGAAGGGCATGCTGGATCGCGGCTTCACCACCGTGCGCGACCTTGGCGGTGCGACCTATCCGCTGGTCGAGGCACAGGAACAGGGCCTGATCGAGGCGCCCCGCCTCATCATCCCCGGCAAGGCGCTGTCCCAGACGGGCGGCCATGGCGACAGCCGGTCGCGCTATGACCGCCGTGACCCCGAGACATGGACACGGTCGCTCGGCTCGCTCGGGCGGCTTGCGGATGGCGTTGATGCTGTCAGGATGGCCTGCCGCGAGGAGATCAAGCAGGGTGCTCATTTCATCAAGATCATGGCCAATGGCGGCGTCGCCTCGCCAAATGATCCCATCCACTTCCTGGGCTACTCCCGCGAGGAGATCATCGCAGCCGTCGAGGAAGCATCCAATGCCGGCACCTATGTCGCCGCACACCTGTACACGGACGAAGCGATCCGGCGCGCGGTCGAGTGCGGGGTCCACAGCCTCGAACATTGCAACCTCATCCAGTCCAAGACCGCGGCTTTCGCAGCCGAAATGGGCGCCATCGCCTGCCCTACCCTCGTGACCTACGAGTATCTCGGCGTTGAGGGACCGGCCCTGGGGCTCGATCCGATCTCGGTTGGCAAGGTCGACACGGTGCGCGTTGCTGGCATGAAGTCGCTCGAGATCATGCGTGACGCCAAGCTCACCATGGCCTATGGCTCCGACCTTCTCGGTGAGATGCATCGGCACCAGTCCGAGGAGTTCGTGATCCGGGGCCGTGTTTTGCCGGCCATCGAGGTGATCCGCTCGACGACGGTTCATGCCGCTCGGCTCTGCCGCAAAGAAGGCAAGATCGGCACGCTCAGGGCCGGCGCCCATGCCGACGCGGTCCTGGTCGAAGGGAACCCGCTCAAGGACCTGTCGCTCCTGACCAAGCAGGGCGCACACATGGCCCTGATCATGCAAGGCGGCCGCATGCACAAGAACCAGCTCTCCTAGGGCAGAGTTCGCATGGGGGGATCGACGGCATGATGGCGGATGGACGGTTTGCGGGGAGAGTGGCGCTCCATGGCGTCGCTTACCTGACGCTCGGCTTCATCCTCATGCCGCTGGTCTTCGTCACCTGGCTGGCCTTCTTCGCGCAGGAAATCCCCTCTTTCCCACCGGAGGGCTACTCGCTCAAATGGTTTGGCGCCATCGCCAACAACCGCAACTTTGTGACCGGGCTCTGGACGAGCATGCAGGTTGCTATCGCGGCGACCATGATCGGCCTCGTCCTGGCAGTGCCGGCAAGCCTGATCCTGGCCCGCAGGCAGTTCACCGGCAATGCTGCGATGAGCCAGTTCCTGCTGCTGCCTCTTGTCGTGCCCGGCGTGGTCATGGGCACGGCCATCTATGTCTTCCAGATCGAGACGGAGATCGCCACGGGCCTGCCAATCCTCGGTTCCCTCGGCGGCCTCATCGCAGGCCATACGCTCATTGTCATCCCGTGGACGGTCCGTCTCGTGACAGCAAGCCTCGCCGGGCTGGACCGGGCGGCGGAGGAAGCGGCCCAGAGTCTCGGTGCCAACCAGTGGACCACCTTCTTCCGGGTTACCTTGCCGGCTATCCGGCCCGGTGTCGTGGCAGGGGCCCTGTTCGGTTTCGTGACATCCTTCGGCAATCTCGAGATGAGCCTGTTTCTCGTGGGGCCGGGACGCATCACGCTGCCGATCGCCATCCTCCAGTATCTGGAATGGAAGATCGACCCGACCGTTGCGGCTGTCTCCGTCCTTCAGATACTGCTCATCGCTGGAGCGATGATCATCACCGATCGCTACGTCAAACTTGCCCGAGTTGTCTGATCCATGGCCTCACTGACCCTCGACGGACTGACCAAGAGCTACGGCGATGTCGCCGTGGTCAAATCCGTTTCGCTCGAGGTCAGGGATGGCGAGTTTCTCGTGCTGCTCGGCCCGTCCGGCTGCGGCAAGACCACCACGTTGCGCATGATTGCGGGTTTCGTGCCGCCGAGCGGCGGGTCGATCCGCATTGGCGACCAGGACATCACCCGTCTGCCGCCCTGGAAGCGCAATGCTGGCCTCGTCTTCCAGAGCTATGCGCTGTTTCCCCACATGACGGTGGCGCAGAACGTCGCCTTTGGACTCGAGATGCGGAAGGCTGCGCGCAGCGAGGTCGGCCCGAGGGTTGCAGAGGCCCTCCGGCTCGTCCGGCTGGACGGCTATGGCGAACGCTATCCTCGCCAGTTGTCTGGCGGCCAGCAGCAACGCGTGGCCCTTGCCCGCGCGCTCGTCATCCGGCCGGATGTCCTGTTGCTCGATGAGCCGCTGTCGAACCTCGATGCCAAGCTGCGCCTGCAGGTGCGCCTCGAGATCCGGGCTTTGCAGCAGCAGACCGGCCTCACCACGGTGATGGTGACCCATGATCAGGAGGAAGCCCTGACCATGGCCGACCGGCTCGTCGTCATGTCCGACGGCGCGGTCCGCCAAGTCGGCACGCAATCGGATCTGTATGAGCGTCCCGCTGACCTGTTCGTCGCCGATTTTGTCGGCCGCTCCACCATGATCGCTGGCACGGTGACGGCCCCCGGCACCTTTCGCTCCGACGGAGGATTGGTTCTGACCTGTCCGGCCTCGGCCCCGCTGGGCCCCGCCACCCTCGCGCTGCGCCCCGAACGGCTGACGATGGGCCTCGCCGCCCGAGACCTCGACAATCATGTGCCGGGCACGGCGAGCTTCGTGTCCTATCTGGGCGCGATGCTCGACGTCCATGTGCGCCTGAACGGCACGGACCATGTCGTGGTACAGATTCCCAACAAAGCCGATGGCCTCGCTCCGGCTGTCGGCGACACCATCGAGGTTGGCTGGCCGGCCTCGGCCTGTCTCGTCTTTCCACGCGAGGCAGCCTGAACCTGCGGCATCCGCCGCGATCTGAAACATAGAAAAGGGAGAAGTCGATATGTCGAAGTCCACCAAGGGAATTGACCGGCGCACCACGCTGAAGGGCCTCGGCCTGGCTGCCGCTGGAGCGCTCCTGCCGGGCGTCGGTTCAAGCGAAGCAACGGCGCAGGCTGCAGGCCGCGTCGTCGTCGGCACCTGGGGCGGTGATTATGCCCGCCTTCTCTCCAAGAACGTCGAAGAGCCCTTCCTCAAGCCAAAGGGCTTCGAGGTTGTGCAGGACCAGGCCTCGGATGCACCGCGCCGGGCCAAGATGGTCGCCGAACGCCGCCTGCCGCGCGGAACGACCGACATTCAGGGGCTTTCGGCGGCACAAATGTTCGAGATGGATGCGGCCGGTGTCGCTGAGCCGATCGACTATTCCAAACTCAAGAATGCCGCGAACATCATCCCGATCGCGCGTTATCCGTTCGGCGTCGGCCACATCATCTCCGGCAAGGTCGTGGTCTACAACCCGAAGCTCGTGACACCCGCCCCCACGGGCTACAAGGACTGCTTCGATCCAAAATATGGCAACAAGCTTGGCTTCATCGACATCCAGTACCAGTTCGTGATGCTGGCCGCGGGGCTCGCCGCCGCTGGCGACATGACGAGCCTGGAGAAGGGCAAGGAACTGTTGCTCGCCGCAAAGCGCGCCGGCGCCCGCATCTATCCGACCAACGAGGCCTTCGCCCAGGCGCTGAAGACCGAGGAGATCAGCATCGGCATGATGTGGAGGGCCCGCGCCGTGCAGTGGCAGAATGCTGGCATCCCGGTGGATTCCGTCGCTCCGAGCGAGGGCACCATGGCCTATGTCTCGGGCTTCCTGATCCCGAAGAATGCGCCAAACAAGGCCGCCGCCTATGCCTACATGGACGCGATGCTGGAGAGGGGCGCGCAGGAAAACTTCGCCATCGACATGGGCTTCAATCCGACCGTGACAAACGCCTCCGTCGCACCCGAACTCCAGAAGCGCATCGGCTTCACCGAAGAGGAGAACAGGAAGATGAAGGATCTCGACTACGACTTCCTCGCGAAGAATGACGCGGCGATGAAGGAGTGGTGGGACAAGGTCTTCAAGGCCTGATCCGGGACGGCGGCTCGCCATGGCGCATGTTTCACAACGACCCGTCGGCGAGCCCGGCAACCTCACGGCGGCGGGCCTGCTTGTGCCCGCCACCATCTTCGTCGCGATCGGCCTCGTGGTGCCGATCGCGATCCTCTTCCGCTACAGTCTGAACGCCTTCGTTCCGGGCAAACTGATGGTCGACGCGCTGACCGTTGCCAACTACGTCAAGTTCTTCACCGACCCGTTTTACCTGCAGGTACTGTGGCGGACCGTCCGCGTCGCGGTCGCCTGCACGTTCTTCTGCCTGATCTTCGGTTTTCCGCTCGCCTACGTGCTGGCGCGGACGCAGTCCCGCTACAAGAATCTTCTGGTCATGGCGATCGTGCTGCCGCTCTTCGTCGGCAATGCGGTGCGCGCGGCCGGCTGGATGGTCGCCTTTGGATCGAAGGGCTTCGTCAATGCGAGCCTGATGGGCATGGGCGTGATCTCCACGCCCATCGAGATCATGTACACAGAGACGGCCGTGGTCATCGGCATCATCGCGGTGAACATGCCCTTCATGGTGCTGACCCTGCAGAGCGTGATTGAGGGCATCGACCGCAACGTAGAGGAAGCCGCCTTCTCGCTCGGTGCGCCGCCGATGACGATGGCGATGCGAGTTCTGTTCCCGCTGGCGCTGCCCGGCATCCTTGCCGGCGTGATCCTGACATTCATTCTGGCCATGAACGCCTATGCGACGCCGGTGCTTCTGGGGGGCCCGAAGTTCCAGACCATGGGGCCGCTGGTCTTCTCGACCTTTGCGCAGCAGAACAACTGGCCATTCGGCGGCGCCGTCTCGTTCATCCTCATGACGGTTACATTGCTCCTGACCATCGCCTCGACCCTGTTGATCCGCCGCCGATACGCCTGAAGGGCTGACACCCATCCGCCGTCGACGCAGAAGACCTATGGGTCCCGGCAGTGTCGTGAACGCGCGAGGACAACGTGACGTTCGCTGACTTTTGTCGCAAACACGGCGTCAGCGATGCAAGCATCTGCACATGGAAAGCCAAGTCCGGCGGCATGGACGTGTCGGAGGCCGAGCAGCTCGGGGCTCTGGAAGACGGGAACAACAAGCTCAAGCAGATGCTGGCCGACGCCACGCTCGACAATGTGACGCTGAGCGATTTGCTGGGAAAGAAATGGCGACGCCCGCTGCTGGGCAGCAAGCCGCCGCGCATCTGGTGACAAGCCACGCGATGACCGCACGGTGCGGCGCAGCCATGACCGATCTGACCTTGAGGACATTGCAGGACATTGCAGGATATCGCTTGCCTCCGGCAGCCAGGGCAGGCTCACCACCGCGCCGCTGCAGCCGGGAGCGGTGCGGTATCTGCGCGAGCGGAAAAGCCTGATCCAGCCAGCCCCAAAGATTGCAACCCATGGGGCCGACGGGGGCGAAAAAGTCGATGGCTGGTGCCTGTCCTGACCGCATGCGCTGGAACGCATCAGGATCGACAGCGACATCCCAACAGAAGGAACCCGGCGGCAGGCGCAGCGGCAGCGACAAGGCCAGCAGCGCTGCTGCCGCGAACATTGCGACCCAGCAGCAGGGGCACGAACAGCACCGGCAGGCGAGGGGATGGAGAGGCCTGTGAAGGAGGAGCGCTTTGCTGTGTCATCATTCCACCGGGCCGCTTTGCCAAACAGGTCGTAGCGACGACGGCATCAGTCTGTCGGTCGTCTTCGGCCAGCCGGCGACATGCCCTGCTGTTGTGATGCTTGCGGCTGCATGTCAACGACCCTCCATACCCGCATTGTGTCCGGCCCGTCAGGCCGTTGCGGACAGGCGCCCGGTGAGCCAGTCATCGATCAACATGCCATAGCGCTCGACCTCGCCGCGCGTGCGCGGATCCTCCGAGATGGCCGCGACCGCACGGGCTGCATGTGGGCCGATCCGGCTTGTCAGACCCAGCGGGTGCTGGAGCCGGGTGAGCCAGCTTGCACTGGCCGCGAGCCCGCAATCGGCAAGACCGGGCCTGGTGCCGCTGGCATACGGTCCGTCAGGGTCAAGACCCTGTTCCAGAAGAGCAAGGCTCGCCTCGATCAGGGCATCGGCGCTCCTGATGTCGGCCGGCACACGCCCTGCCGGGGCAATCTGGGCAAACAGCTTGCGCAGCGCGGGCTCGAAGCGCAGGTCGATCCAGCGTGACAGCATCCGGTCCCGCGCCCGCTGGCGCAGGTCTGCCGGGCGCAACGTCAGCCCGATGCCGGCATCGTCGAGATACTCGATGATGGCGTCGCTCTCGGTCAGCCAGAAATCGCCATCGACCAGTGTCGGAATCGTACCGGCGGGATTGACCAGCGCGAACGCCGCCGAACGGTAGCTCCCGCCCGGTGGCGGTTGCGCTTCGATGGCGGCTGACTTCAGCCGCAGCGCCAGCCTGAGCTTGAAGCTGTAGAGCGAGATCGGCAATTCGACGACATGCATGGGCGGGCAATCCGGAGACTGGAGAGGGCCATGGGACCAAGATCAGAATCGTTCAGAGCAGTGCCTACTCACAAGACCGGTACCCACTTCTGTGCGCAATGCTCCAGGTGCGCAGTTCGACTCGCGCAGCCTGTCCCTGTAAGCTGACGGATCGGAGCCTGACACGAAACCCGCCTTGATTGCGAGCCAGCATGCGCCTCGAACTGATGACATCGCCCGCCGTCGCTGCCTATCTGGGCCGGAACACGGGGATCATCATCCCGGTCGGTGCCACTGA
>Ga0164292_10001172_pt1 | contig 21005 bp, 15 predicted proteins | sample GEODES117metaG_FD_111486 | JGI IMG/M metagenome (GOLD analysis project Ga0164292, IMG submission 111486) | Eutrophic lake water microbial communities from Lake Mendota, Wisconsin, USA - GEODES117 metaG | ecosystem: Environmental > Aquatic > Freshwater > Lake | place: USA: Lake Mendota...
CCGTCATCTAGTAGTCTTTCTAAGTCTTTACGCAAATTGATTGGCACATTATTTTTAATTTTAATATTACTTTTTTTGGATTTTTTAGATGATTTTTTTTTACTACCACCTTTTTTACGACTAGTATTTAATTTGATTTTAAAATCTCGAAATGATTTATTATTTTGCTCGGGTTCAAATATTTTTGTATCAATAATATTTTTATTCATATAATTTCTCTGTTTGATACTATTGATACGTTGATTACTTCTAGGACATCGTTTACGACTATTTGGTTCTGATTTTGTTACAAGATTATGAATAAAGTTAGATTTTTCTTTGTGTTCAATTAATTGTTCTACTGTTGATTTTTGTAATGGTTCAATATGTTTTTTTTTTCTTATTTTTTTTATATTTTGCTCTAGATTTAAGTTAGATATTATGGATTGATTTTGAATAATTGGGCTTTCCTTAGATATAATCATCGATGGCTGTTTTACAAAATTATTTTCCGTTTTCATTATTTTATTTTCATTTTGATGAAGTGTAGGGACTGGACCTTTAAAAATGGGTGGAGGTAATAATTTTTTGTTTACAATTTCATTCGTATTTATTTTTTTTGGAATATACGTCATAACAATATCATGTAAAGCGTTTTTGTTGACAACCATATATATATATTATATTTTATAAAGTTTATTTAAATAGTAAAATAAAAAATTTGATTTTATCATGAATTTACAATTATCATATAAAAATATCTTTCATTATTTGTATAATTGTATAGATTTAATCATGACAATTACACTTGATAGTTTTTTAAAACAATATAAATTACCAAAGGAAAGTAATCAAATATATACTCATACTAAATTATCTGGTGGAAAATATGCTATACCCGATGTGAAAATGGACGAATTTTTTGAAATTTATCATAGAGAAATATTTGAAAATGATAAAGAGAGTACTCTTACTGAAGCAAATAGTAAAATTACTCAATTGAAAATAGACCTTGATTTTAAATATACAACAGAAGATAATGTAGCCCGACGTATCTATTCACAAGAAACAATTGATCAAGTAATCAAGTTATATATTAAATATATTCATGAATTTGTTCATGTTGCGAAATCAAATATGTTAGTATTTGTGATGGAAAAGACAGGGGCTAGTTATGATCCAAAAAATAAAGTTGATATAACGAGTGGACTGAAAATAATTCGAGACGGTATACATATAATGTTTCCAGGAATAACTACTCATTCAAAAATAGCGTTTAAAATTAGAGATGGTGTTTTAAGTGAAATTGATAAGATTTTGTGTAAATATAATTTTTGTAATAGCATTAAAGAAATAGTAGATGAAAGTGTAATAGAACGTAATAATTGGTTTTTGTATGGTTCAACAAAACCTAATCAAAGCGCTTATTTGGTCAGTAGAGCAATACGTTATGATATTAATGAAGAAGGAGATATTAATCTAAATGAATTTAATATAGGAACGTATAGCACTTTTGACTATGTCCGTATGTTTAGTATTTTGAATCGAGATAAATTACCTTGGAAAATAGCTATAAAAGCTCAATATTTATCAATATTAGAAGCAGAAGGTGTTATTGGTAAAAATGAGTATGAAAAGCATAAAGATGAGAGTAGAAAACGTGGAAAACGTGTCAAAAAACGCTCAGTAGAAGATATTGATTTAATTAAAAAACTTGTGAATCTACTTAGTGAAACACGTTCGGTTGAATATAAACCTTGGATTGAATTAGGTTGGTGTCTACATAACTTACATAATGCGGATGATACTTTGTTAGAATTGTGGATAGAATTTTCAAAAAAAGCTCCACAATATGCGGATGAAGCGGATGAAAAATGCCGTGAATTGTGGGAAAATATGCGAGATGAAGGTATGGGAATCGGTAGTTTAATTCATTGGGTAAAAATCGATAACTTTGATGGTTTTAAACAGTTAGAATCAGAAGATATGAATCGACAAGTTCGTCTTTATATTACTAAAAATAAATTAGAACATAACGATATAGGTAAACTTTACCATAAAAAGAATAAACATCATTATATAGCTGTATGTAAGAATAAGAATAAATATGCTTGGTATCAGTTTGAAGATCATAAATGGAATGAACTAGGTAGTCATTCTAAGCTCCGTAAAGATCTTAGTGACGATATTAGTCTAGTATTTAATAGACAAGCTGAGTATTTTACAAGTATGGCTTCAAATATGGGAGGAGATGACCCTAACTTTAATAGTTATCAAGAATTTGCTCAACGTGCCTTAAAAATTTCACAAAAATTGCGGCAAACAGCTTTTAAAAATAGTGTAATAACTGAATGTCAAGATGAATTTGTAGATGAAGCGAAAAATTTTATTGATAAAATGGATGAGAATGTGTATTTGATAGGGTGTAATAATGGGGTCTATGATTTACAGCGTATGGAATTCAGAGATGGTCGTCCAGATGATTTAATCACGCTTTCAACTAAAATTGATTATGACCCAGATATTACTTGGAATGATGAACGTGTCATTGATATAATGGAATTTATCTCTAAAGTTTTACCTAATAAAAATGTAAGGGAATATGTATTACAAATTTTTGCCAGTTGTTTGGACGGATCAACAAAACGTGAAAAACTATATGTATTTAGTGGGTCAGGTGGTAATGGTAAATCGAAATTAATTGAATTATTAGATAAATCTCTTGGGGATTATAGTAAAGGTATTTCGATTGCGTTACTTACAAAGAAAAGGGCAGATAGTAATGCGGCACAACCTGAACTGGCTCAAACAAAAGGTCGGCGTGTTATTAAATTCCAAGAAGCAGAAGAAGGTTCAAAAATTAATACCGGATTAATGAAAGAACTTACTGGAGGTGATAAAATTACCTGTAGAGGACTTTTTCAAGACCCAATAGAATTTAAACCACAATTTACTCCATTCCTTATTTGTAATGATAAACCAGAATTGCCACCACATGATGATGGAACTTGGAGACGCGTTCGGCTTATTGAATTTATATCTAGGTTCGTTCCAGAAGAATCTGACGTTGATCCAAGTCGAAATATATTTCAAATCGATTATGACCTTAGTGAAAAGATTAACAACTGGGGACAAGCATTTTTATGGATTCTAACTGAATATTATAAGAAATATCGAGCAGCTGGAAGTGAAATACGAGACCCTACTGAAGTTATGGAATATACAAATAATTATAGAAAGCAAAATGATATCTTCAATCAGTTCTTTAATGATTGTATTCACAAAAATAGTCTTAATGATGTATTCTATTTAAATGACGCATTTAGAGAATATAAACTATGGTTTAAAGAGAATTATCAAGGAACTGGACAAAAACCACAAAAAAAAGATGAACTACAACGTTACTTTACTAAAAAAATTGGACCACCCCATGATACTAACGATTTTGTTCATAAAACAGCGAATCAACACACTGGCACTTGTTGGTTAGGATATCAATTAAAACCTTACTATGGAGGTAATACAAATAATGGAATATCAGCTAATACTACATCTAATATGGTAAATTTACTTGATGAATTAGAAAAATAATTATATATAAATATTTTATTTATATAAAACTATTGTTTGATTTACTAAAGACATATTCGCCCCTTTTACAGTATCTATCAATTTATTATTCTTTATAAACAGAAATGTAGGCATTGAATTTATTTTAAAATGTTCTGTTATATCATCACACTCTTCTACATCTACTTTCAATACTAATATTCTATTATCATATTTACTTTCTAATTCATTAACATCTTTAGATATTTTATTACATGGCTCACACCATTTAGCATAAAAATCTAAAACAATTAGACGTTTTTCTGTTTCTATTAATTGTTTAAGACTTAAAAGTGTCAAGGGAACTTCACACATAAAATATATATATTTATATTCTAATATTTTTTATGTATTTGTTAAATATAAAATTAAATCTTGAAAATATTTTAAATTAAATTCAGCATATTTAAAACAATCACTACATAAGATAGCATAACAACCTCTACATCTCTTTTTAAATTTATAAAAACGAATATTTATATCTTTTAAACAATGACTACAAACTTTATCTTCACTCTCTTTATAACTAAAGCAACACAAGCAATTTATATTGTTTAACAATAGGTCATATTGTAATTTATTTATATGATTAATAATATAGTTTATTTTATCATCTTTATTATTTTCACGATGTAACACTTTAATAATATTACCATCTTTAAAATATTCTAATTTTATTATATCATTATCATATGAAAATTGAAATATCTCTAATTTATGCTGAATAATTCTACGTTTATACACTGAGTTGTTCATACTATAATATTTAAGAATATATGGATTACATTATTAAAACGTAATTTTTTTAATTTATTATTATATATGAATATTAGTTCTATTTATTGTAAAAATCCGGAAGAATTAGATACATTTGACCTGAATGACCTTAAAAAAAAATGTCGTGAATATGGCCTTAATGATCATGGGACCAAAATAACTTTGTGTCAACGCATTCAAAGTTATTTAGAAAATATAAAAACTTCAAATGATAATTATTTAGATGTAAATAATATAAAAAAAATAAATACAATTTATGACTTAGTATCCGTATTAAAACTTGAAGACTTGTCTCAAATTCATGACCTAGATATGTTTGAAGTTGAATTTCTATTTAATGAAATTAGTAAAGAATATCCACAAATTATAGATGAAATGAAAACATTAATAAAAAAATATCCACCCATTGATAAAGAACGAGGTGATATTGATACAAAAATGCTACTTATAACAGATTATTTAGGAAAAATTATGTGTGATTGTATTAAAAATAATAAAAAAGAATTTAGAAAAAGAGCACCAGACGTATGTAAACGCAGCATTTTTAGAAATCGTAATCTAAAAATTAGCCAATATAAATGCTCTAAAAATAAAGCAACTATATTACCTAAATTCGGAGAAAATAAAGTAATTCATTATGATGATTGACATGGAATTTTAGGAACATATTCCTCTAAACAAGGACAACAACCTTTATAAGCACTGCCCAAACAATCAATACAACTACCTAGTGTTCCATTACGACAAGTCTCTACACAATTTAAAACATCTATACCACATTGAAGCCACAATGATTTATCACAACTAGTTACATTATTAGTTAACTTACTTAATTCAAATAATACATCTTTAACACTACTGCTATTATAAAGACTAAATGACCAATGATTATAATCTCCAGCAGAAAAACTACTATTTGTCAGTGATTTCAAAAAATATACACCTATATATTCATTTGATATAGACTTTTCTTGATTAGCGAAACATAATCCTAAACACAAAGATAAACACAATAGAATAGCTACACGCATTTTATTATGGTTATCTATATAACCTTTTCTTTATATAGTTTTATCTCTCGTTATTTTACCTTTTTCTAAAAATATGATTCTATTCATAATTTTTAAAATATCATTATCATGTGTTATTATAATTAATGTTTTATCAGAAATATTATTTAAAAGTTCCAGCAAATAATTTTTACTATTTTGGTCAAGACTTACAGAAGGTTCATCTAAAATCATAACTTTTCGATTGGGCTGAATAATATGACGTAAAATATATAATAATTGTCTTTGTCCACCACTTAATTTAGCACCATTATTACCAACCTTACGTTTTAAATCATCACCAAAAAAATTATGAATTTTATACTTTTTTATTATTAATTCTTTCTCTACATCATTTAATATTGAACCATAAAACAAATTATCTTCAATAGTTCTATCAAATAAAAATATATGCTGAGGAATATATGAAATAATAGAACGATATTTATTAATATTTATATCATCAATATCAACATTACCAAAATATATATTTCCTGAAGTAGGTTTGATTAGTTTCATTATTAACTTAACAGATGTACTCTTACCACAACCTATTTTTCCCATAATAGCTATACGCTGTTTGTATGGAATGCTTAAATTAAATTTATCTAATATAGTTTCATAAGATATATTTACTAATTGAATATCAAAATTATCAACATTTGAAATTGAACGGTTATTTTCTAATATATTGACTTTTAAATTATTCGCTATATTATCAAAAGCATTTATTTTTTCTGATGTTGGACCTATTATAGTCATAACTTGATACATTTCTAATAATATTATCATAATAAAAATGATTAAATTTTGCTTTTTCTCAACTAATAATGTTGGAAATTTATAAACTATGATATAAATAAATGATAATAAAAGCAATGTTATTACTAACATCAATAAATACTTTCTCGTAGTAAATAAATAATAAAAATTAGTTGATTCAGACTGTAAACGAATATTATCATTTGCTAAATTATTTATTTCAAATTCTCTTGTATTATTATTATAAATTGATAGCAAATTATAAATATAATCACTAAATAATCCTAGAAATTTATTTTTATTCGTTTCATTTATTTTACCTTCATTATTATATAAATTCATCATTTTATACGATAAAAAATAAATAGTAAATATGATGAATAAACTAATGAATCCTACTTTTATATTAACATATAAACTATATGAAATAAATATAATTGGTAATAAAATTAGTGTTAATTTACGCCACTTATGGTGATTTGTAATATCAAATAAACAATTATTTAATTTTTCAAAATATGTAGTTAACAACTGCGGTTCCATACCACGAATATCACGTTCATATTTAAAATATACCGCATTTGTCATACGCTCTAATAATATATTACTTATGCTATCATTTATTTTATTTGTTTTATAATCTAATAATGATTGAAATAAAAAAGATATAGTTAATAATCCAGTTAAAAATATAATATATGTTTTTGTATCATCTCCATTACTTATAGTTTGTATAATTGAAAATACTAACCGTTGAACCATAAATTTATCAATGATAACAAAAGAAATTGCTGCTATTAATAATATCATAAATAATAGTTTATTTTTATTAAGAGCCTCTTTATAAATAGATAATATAGATAATTGTTCCATATATATATTATGTATTATTAAAATATAATGATTTATTATTAAATGAATGTATTTTAATCATTTTATCTATTCGCTTGATATCAGTAAAAATTATTTTTGTAAATAATAAATCGGTTGTTCCATTAAATTGAATTCTACCAATCTTATCAATACATGGAACCCTAAAATAAATAGAAATACTTGTTTCTTCTTGTATTCTATAAATAATATCATACGTAATACCCGAAATACTTTGTAAATAATTATTTAATAAAGTAACTATCATCTCAATAATTATATATAAATTAAATTTAATACTAAATATTACTTTAAATGGAGGATATTTATTTAAAATCACAATATTCATAGGTATATGCGTTTTTATATTTCGAATTAAATAAATTAATAATTTTGCTACATTTTCATTTAACAACTGTGATATTATTTGTTCAATAGAACCATCTCTATATAATGTTTTAATTCTTTTCGATAAAAATAAATCCGGATAATAATTTATAACTTGTTTAACATATTGTTTATAATTATTATTAATACGCTCACTAAATTCTTCTGGGTTGCCTTTACACGATTTTATGATTGATAAAAATAATATAAACGTAGTATTATCATTTACTTGATTTTCATTATACATTTTTACGATATTACAAAAAATCTTTGCTTTCAACATAACATCTAATTTTATAAATTCAGTTTTCAGATAATTGTGTAACACAGATAAACTATCTGAATCTATATTATTCATAATATTATTAAATTTATGCATTTCCAATAAACCACTGCTATTAAAATCTAATTTATAAAGCAACCCATCATTTTCTAATATATATTTTTTTATAAAATCAATCAAAATAGATTCAAAATCATTTGGATTTTTACCTATAACATATGGAAGGATTATATCTATTTCATCCTTTAATAAACCATATGTTAAATATTTTTTATCAATTTGGTCTTGACAATATAACATAATATAGTCTTTATTTATTTTATTACCATTTTCTATTACATTTTGTATGAAACGATAGTTACAATATAATCGATATAAAAAATCACGACGTTGAATACGTTTTTCTGATTTTAAAGCTAACATTGGATTTTTATCTACATTTTCAATCATTTCAATTAAATCTTTTATATATTCATGTAATCCCATAAATAATGTATTATTTTTACCATATTCTATAGCATTGATTGCCCAGTTCCAAATCGTATTTATTTTACTATTATCGTTATTATAAAATGTGATATCAATCAATTCGGCACTACTTTCTAAAACTAAATCTTCTATGGGATTACCTATTTCAGCATTACCAACTTTTGTAATATCCATTTTATAATCAATGATATCCATAGATAATAATAAACGAAATACAGATATATTAGAAAACATATTATTTAAATATGTTAGTCTTATTTGACTACCTTCTACTTTAATTGAATAATTACCATTGCCGAAAGATACATTACTCGTATTTAATATAGATGGTAATTTTATTTCAATACCATCCCGATTTGGATAAAAACTTTTTATCTCTCTTACTATATTTTCATTTTTAACCAATTTTAAATAGAAATTTTCATCAATCTCATTATATATTTCTCGATATTCTGTTATAAAATATAAACATATATCTTTCATTACTATTTTTAAATATTCATTGAAATGAACTGAATCTGAAAAATATGGATTCACTATTAAATTGGTATCTATATCAGTTGGAGCATTAGCAATATCAGGTATTTCTTTATCTTTAATTAAATCCATTTTTTTTAAATAATCAACAAATATTTTTAATGCGGCACCTCCTTTCACAAAAAAACGATAAAATATACGATGAATAGGTACTATTGTTGATTTCAAATTATCAACATTTATTTCCACTATTTTTAAATAGTCAAGTATCAATCTATCAAGTGTTGATTTAAAAACTTCATTTTTATGATTAGAAATAGTTGTGGTATATAAATAATATATATCTATTGCTGGATTCATTAATATAGATTTTATATAATGATTTAAACCTATATGTGTATATAGACGTTCTTCAATACTATATAAAAAAAGCATATTTAAATAAAATAATTTATGATTATCTTTGTATAGTTCATTTGTAAAATATTTAATTGAATATACTAAATCCATATATATATATATTACATATTTAAAAAGAATCAGTTAACAATTTAAGTTTTTTAATCATTTCAACATATAAATCTGAATAATTAATAACCGCGTTTGTTGATTGATATGCGGTTGAAACAGATGTTTTTGCTGGATAAAGAACTTTTAGTTTATCTAGTTGCTGAATAATATGATTACCTTTTTTAATATAATAATCCTTTATAAAATCTTTAAAATATTCAATATAACTATTATGTTCTTTAATAATATCATTACTATTGAATACACATTCAATCGATTTTCCAACGAAATCACGATAATTATAATACTGAATTACACGTTTATATTTATTATGCTCAATTGAATCACTATTTTTTTCATAACCTGGTTCATTTTTAAGAGGATTATCATCCATTATTGATTGAATGTCCAATATAATTGTTGACAAGGACATAACACTCGTCCAACTAGGACCTTCCCAAGTTCCCAAATGACTCATGCATAATTTTCCATCAACATACATATTTGGATGCATACGTGTTGTATTATTTTGCCAATTTAAAAATTTTACTTTTGGTGGATTATGTGGATAATCATCTGGAAAATGAAATTGAAAGAAATATAATCCATCCTCATAGGCACTGTCTTTAGGACCAGCTATTACTACATATATACATTTTACATTTTCTTCGCATTGGTAAAAACTCACTCCATCTATCGGATCTTTACGTATTTCCGTTACATCATTCATAATTCTCTTAATTGACCTAGATAAAGCCATAGTTGTAATATTTTTAACTTTAATAACACATTTAATTTAAGTCAAATTTTTTTAAATAACTTTTGAATATATATATATGGAAAATATTCAATATTTTTGGGATTTTTTACTGCGTAAAAATATAAATATTGTTTTTGGTGTTCCGGGTGGAGCTATTGCCGATTTATTATCAAAAAAACCACAAATTATGAATTGGAAAAATGTGGGTCAAGAATTACAAAATGGATTTATTGCGTCAGTTCTTGGATATTATACAAAAAATGTAGGTATTTTATTTGTTACAACCGGACCTGGTTTAGCCACCCCATTATCAGCAATTGAAAATGCTAGAGCTGAAAATCAACCATTGATGATAATAAATACATATAATCCAAATGTTCAAGAAGATTTTCAATGGTGGAGCATTGAACAAATAAAGAATACAATTAACAACACATTTCATATTCAGACAAGTGAAGAATTTATTCCAAAATTAAGTGAAGCATATTATTTAGCCAAACGAAACACATCTGTATTGTTGTTAATTAATATTCATATTTTGAGACAACCAATTCCCAAAACTATTGATTTGAAATATAATCCGATACAAATGAATCATAATCAAAAAATTATTCATAAAATTAATTGTAAATTTTGTGACAGAAAAATATTGATTGTAATTGGAAAAGGTAATTATTTTAATTATGATATAGTAAAAGACTTTATAATTAGAAATAAATTACCATATGTTACAACTTGGAAACAACGATTTATTATTGAAAACTCTTACTATTGCGGAAGACTAGGTTCTCTCGGACATCATTCCGCAAATTGGGCTAGTATTAATGCGAATCGTATATTGATAATAGGCGATGTTTCTGGAATATTAACAACACCTTTTTTTGCAAATAAATTTAGTTTTATAAGATATAATCCTAAAAGTATAGTGTATTCATTAAGTAACAAAAAATATAGTAATAAAGATAATTATAATAAACATTTTATTACAAATGACATTGACACTATTCTGAATGGATTACATATGAAACCAAATAAAAAATGGAGAAAATCAATAAAAACAGCGTTTGTAAATTTATATTTTGACCAGCCCAGAACAAGTGTTTTAGAAAAATATATATATGCAGCAGCTCTAGTTTATAAACAAAAAAATCTACAAATACCTGTTACAACAGGTGTTGGTAATCATTGGTATTGTGCTGGAAAATATTTTGATATTTCAAAACCCGAAATGTTTGAAAGCACAACAAATTGGTCATCCATAGGAACAGGTTTAGCAAATGGAATAGGAATCAACATTGCTTTATCCAAACCCGTTTGGATAATTGAAGGAGATGGTGGATTCGTATTTAGTTTTACTACTTTTCTATATTTATTACAAAATCCAAATTTACCTTTTACTATAACAATATTTGCTGATAAATCATATTCCGCAATTATTCAAACCTATGTGATTAGAAAGTTTGAAAATAATGAATCAAATGATGTACCCTATAATGATTGGATAAAAATATTACCTAATTGTCAAATATTTACAAATGAAACAGAATATTATAATTATTTAAACCAAAATCCTATATCTGACTATGTTCGATATCTCATATGTGAAATTGATAATAGTAATTTGGAAGGTTCCCTTGTTTATGAAATTAATATGGATAACAAATATATTCAATATGCTAGAGAAAATAACTATGAAAAAATGATAAATGCTCCATATATTTTATAAATCCAATTCGACATCAAAAAAATCTATTCCATTTTCATCTGCTGGAATATTCAAACTAGCTAATTGATGAGACCAACGAATATTTAGTCTACAAAGAGGGCAATCATCATTTATAGCTTGACTAAACCAATTTTTTATACATTTCAAATGAAATATATGGGGAACTCCCATAACTTGTTGATGTAATTTCACTAGATAACCATTTTTATTTCTAGTTTCATTTTCATCATCTGATTCGATTAAATCTTCAAAACAAATACTACAACAATTTTCAGACCCCATACTATGAACCAATTCACTAGCTCGTCTTATGATTACACAGTCCATTTCTCCTATTGGCTCTGCTTCTCTTTGTTGTTGAATATTTCTATTTCTTAATTGAACTCTAAAAGCATTTATAGCTAAATCTAAATTTAAATTATAATCTTCATCTCTACCAAGATTTATCCAACCTATCTGTTGAACTAAATTGTTATATAAATTTAATTCTGATGATAAACGACGCAAATTATCCCTTTCAAAATCTCTTGTAATCATTTGATTACCGAATGTTGGTAACCATTGTAATAAATCTAAACCATCTATATAATATCTAGCATATTGATTAAATGATACTATAATTCTTCCTTCTAAATGTCTATCCGTATTTCTAAATACTAATTCATATAATACATTAAATTCACGTTCTGGAATGTTACGCATACGTCTTGCTCTTAGTATTCTTTCAAAAGCAGGAACTAATAAAAAACCTAATTGGGCTTGTCGACTTAGATCTCTATCCACATAAGATAATATTGTTGAAAGGAATATTATAAAAATAAATGAATACATTATATCTACATCTTGCCCATCTACGTCTCTTCGAAATAAATTTCTAATAAATTGTCTAAAAGGGGTTCCACCAGTATAGTTACTTCCATGTAGTATGTCCTTTACAATCGTTTCACATTTTTGAATTGTAAATTTATCCATTTTAAGATTACCTTCAATTTGTTCCAATACTCTCTTATATTGAATTATTCTATTATATACATTTTGAATTGTTTCTAATACATCAAGGCAATCATATTCTTGTAACATTTTTTCTATGGTCATTACATTATAGTTTTCTAATATAAAATTTACTAATATTAAATTACTATATTTTTTTAACTCATTCACATATTTGCGATACATATACACACTTTGTTCTAGATCATAATTTTTAATGAATTTACAAGAATTATTCATATATTACTATAAAATGATTTTTTTTTATCTATATGGAATGAATAAAAAAAAGTTAGCACAAAATGGATCACAACCTTACCTGATTGACTTACCTGACATTTCTTCTTCCTTTAGAACGGCATGAATCGTCCTTCCATGACCTGGCCAATCGGCTCATCGACTGAGTTCGATTTGAATGCTGGACTGGGTTCCGCGTTTGGGTCAATCCAAATGCTGAATGGGTTTTGACCGTCATCAACAATGACCTCTTGGAGAATCACCTCAGCGACTGGTGTCCTGGGAGACCACGCAGCCCAACTGTCATCCATGAAGTCATCATGCTGAGCAGGGTCGGCAAACAGAACCGTTGGCACAAGTTTGAATTGCGCTCGCTCTTCCTCCGTCATTTGTCGCCAACGATGACCAGCCAGTGTTGTGACTGCGCATGTCAGTTCTTTCCCTTTGTACTCTGGATTGACGGCGAGGATTTCTGCTTTCATCTGCTGACGATTTTGTTGGAGAAAACGCATGTAAGGATTGTTCATGACGTTGTATGGCTTGGAACGCGTGTAGGTCTTGCGTGGCTTCTTTGATTCGGCAATTGACTTCTTCAAATCACGGAGCCTCTGAGCCAGAATTTGATTCTCGTTCAGGAGCTCCTTGGCGGCTTCATTGTCTCTTTGTCTTTTTTCCATTTCGGCAATTTTCAGTCTGAGGTTGGCATTTCTGGCAATTACGGCGGCAGCGGTCATTGTTCGGTTGTCTTTGTCTGTTCACTACTTCATGTCGGGTCATTACCTAAAAACCTATCAAATTTTTTTAGGCGGACGACCACGTGATTTTTTATCTACAACTTCATCAGCTTGTCCAGATATAGTATTTGATTTTATGTCTGTCTCTTTTTTACTAACCCATTGTTTCTTATTTTCCATGATATCACGTATGTCTTTTTCAGTTAATGACGAAGGCTCACGCTGTCCAATGCCATAGTTTTTTTTATTATGTGTGAAATAGTATCCATATGGACCCTTCTTAATCTCAAATTTTCCAACAATAACAGTATCTGTCTTTGAAGCCTCTTTACGTTTTTTTGCCTCACGTTGTTCATCAATTATTTCAACTGCTTCTTCAACATCATGCTCTTCAACTATTTTTTTCTTTCGAATTTCATCTACAAACTTTAAACCATAGTTTTCTCCACGAAATTGTAAATAATGACCATAAGGACCATTTTTTAAAATAACACTATCCTCTCCTTGGTCATCTTCATAAATACCTAATTCAATATCTCCCTCTTTTCCACCTACTATCTTACGAACTTCTGGACTAGCTAATTTTAATTGTACAACCTTCGGATGAAAGGTTTGATACACACGATTTACTACTTGAGCATAAGTTGATCTCTGTTCACAAATTTGGTCTAATTCATCTTCAACTTGTTTTGTAAAATTATAATTAATAATATTTTCAAATTGAGCTAACAAAAATTTCATTACATTTTCCCCAAGAGCGCTTATTGTTAATTTTTTCTTTTCTTTACCAAGCGTTGTTTTTGATAGTTTTGTTTTAATTTCACCTTTACTCGTTAACATTATTGTTTCTACATCTTTTTCAATACCGGGATAGTCACGTACTTCCACATAGCCACGTTCACGAATAATCGTTTCCATAATATTAGCATATGTACTAGGACGACCTATACCACGACTCTCTAAATCTTTTATTAGACTTGCTTCGGTGTATCTACATAGACTACGACTATATATTTGCTTAGCTATAGCTGAAGAATAATATAATTTAGGTCGGGGTTCTTTTACTAATTGTTTAATATCATCTAGGCTAGCTTCAGCTGGAGATTCATCATCCGGAATGGTTCCTTCACTAAGTTCTTCTCTATTGTATAATTTACGCCAACCATCAAATTCAAGTTGATCAATGATACATTCTAATTGATCATCTGTGTATTTAATTACAGGTTTACTATAATACATATCAATTGTTGTTGTATGACGTTGTATACGTTGATTAGACATTTGACTAGCCATTGTACGCTTCCAGACTAATTCATATACACGTGCTTCACGCGCAGTCCATGGTTCTTTTTCTGTATTTAGTAAAGGATATTCTTCCGCATGTGTTGGACGAATTGCCTCATGTGCTTCTTGAGCATTACCGCCTTTATTTTTATATTCACGATATTGATGATATTCTTCCCCAAATCGTTTTTTAACTTCATCGGATAGCATAAGGAGAGCATCTTTACTTAAAATAACACTATCTGTTCGCATATAAGTTATTTTACCACCTTCATATAGTTTTTGTAAAATACTCATACACTCTTTAGGATTCATACTAAGAATACTACTACAATCTTGTTGAATAGTGCTTGTAGTATATGGTTTTGGCGGACTATGTTCAACTAGTTTTTTTTGAAAATCACTAATTTGATAATAACTATTATTTTTCATATTTCCATATATATTCATGATTTGTTCTTTTTCAACATATTTTTTTTTGAAATGGGCACCTAACTGTAGTTTACTACTTCCGTCAGGATATAATAAAACATCAATAGTAAAACTACTTGTAGTATCTTGTTTTAAAATATCTTGTTCTCTTTCCAATACTAATCTAACCGCAGGACTTTGACAACGACCCGCCGATAATTTTCCACCAATGAATTGACTAACGAGAGGACTTAATTCAAATCCTACAAGCAAATCCAAAACGGCCCTGGCTTCTTGACTATAAACAAGATTCATATCAAGCTTTCCTGGTTTTGAGGCAGCAGCTAAAATAGCTTTTTTAGTAATTTCCTGAAATGTAATTCTCTTTACACTATGTGGATTTAATCCTAATACAATAGCAAGATGAAATCCTATAGCTTCACCTTCACGATCAGCATCACTTGCTATAATTACATCAGAGCATTCTTTAGCAGCTTTACGTAATTCAGCCACTTGTTTCTTTTTTGTTTCAATTATATCATATTTAATCTTATAATGATTCGCAAAATCAATCGCTTTTAAACCATCTAAAATACCACGGATATGACCAAAACTTGCTTTAACTATATAATTTGGACCTAAAAATCCGCCAATTTTTTGACATTTTGCCGGACTTTCTACTATAACTAAAGTTTTGACTGACATTTATTTTACATCATTTTAAATATAAAAATATAAAATCAAATTTAATATATTATGACATTCAGTTCAAATACTTTTAAAAAAATTGCTAAAACTAGCTTACACACAAAATATTTTATAGTAAAGGGACAAGGTGTCTTTCAGTTTACCGCAAAATATATTGAATCATGTATGATTACTATATATAATGATGATAAAACGGATGGATTAATATTTCAATTGACACCTTTAAATGTAGTAGTAATGCGTATTAAAGATAGTACATTATTAGTTGATCCAAATAATATAAGTGGTTTAAGTAATATATCAGGGGCTTATTATTGGATAAGTGTTGATAGTCAAAATCAGCGTATCTATGTGGGAATTGGTGAATCGCGCATTGACAATATTTTATATGAATATCAATGGAATTGGTCACCTGAACATAATAATGAACGAAAAAATAACAAATTATTTTTAGAGAGTTTATATTATATTGATATACTTCCAACTATTATGCCGATATCAGTGCTACGTGATCCTATTACAAAAAATGTTCCAATGTTTGTTTTAGATACAGATTTATTGTCCGTTGATGATGTTGCTAGTGGTATATATTTACCAAGTTCTAATCTTGATACTATTAATAAAAAGTTATATGATTGTATATCTGGAAAAAATTTCATATTGGATGACGATAGTTTTCCTGATTTTTCAAAGGCAATCGAATATAGTATTAAAACTCCGGGTCTTTGGTGTCATGAAAGATTATTACAAAAAGAAACTGAATTTAATAAGGATAAACCTAATATACAAGAGACTTATTTAAGAATTACACTTGGAGAAAACAATGGGGAATCTCCGGGTATTCCGTATGTAATTGAAATATGGCCTGTTGGACATTATTCACCCATTCATAGTCATGCGGGTGCTAACGCTATCATTCGTGTTTTACATGGTAGTATTAATGTTAGTTTATTTCCATTTTTAAGTGATAAAAACGGTGAAATAGAACCTTTTAACCGGGTTGATTTTAATAAAGATGATATTACTTGGATAAGTCCTTCATTAAATCAAGTTCATCAACTTAAAAATTTAGATAATAATACGGATACTTGTATTACAATCCAATGTTATATGTATGATTTGGAAAATAAATCGCATTACGATTATTTTGACTATATTGATGCTAACGGAAATGTTCAACAATATGAACCAGATAGTGATATGGATTTTGTAACTTTTAAAAAATTAATAAAAGATGAATGGTTAAGTGTAAATAAAGTGGCTGTTAAATACGAAGATATGTTATTATCAGAATTAAAAGAATTATGTCGTCAAAAAACAATAAAAGGATTTAGTACTTTAAAACGTTTAGAAATAATTGAATTATTAAATAAGTTTGTATCTAAATAATTAATTTTAGAAGTAATAATATATAAATATTATGGTTACTTTAGTTATTGATCCAACACCAGAATTAACGCCTGACGAAATTGAAAAAATTAAGAAAAATTTAGACGTTTTAATGGATATGAATGAAAAAGTATATGGTGAAAACACAAGTATAATATCTGAAGTATGGGGTATGTTAAATGGGCAACAAGATAAAGATAGTAGTCCTGATGTAGGTAAAAGTTCATACAAAACAATACTTGTATCAGCACTTGCTATAGGTGGTATTGTTCTTGAACAACCTGAATTAGAAATTGCAGCTGTCATTTTAGGCGGTGTTTTTGAGTATTTATCTGAAAATGATACATCGAATAAAATAACCCATGTAAACTTAGATGCCGAATTTGGTCTGTTATCAAATAGAAACACATCCAGTTATAATGCGATTAATATTATACTTGGTCAAATGTTTGATGACCCAAATAAATTTAGGGATCAATCTTGGACAGTAAATGTTCCTTATACCTGTTTTAATACATTGCGTGATTTAATTAATATAACTATTCCTGGTAAAGATACTGAACAATTTCAGTTAACAGTTCAGGCACAATGTCGTCAATATAGACATCAAATTACAATACCTGCTATGGAAAAAATGCAGTATTGGGATATTTATTTTGTACAAGATTTAAATTATAAAGGTTCAAATTTTGGTATGTGTTATGTTCCGGGACCTCCTGGACAACCTAATCCGCCAGGAGGTATTGAGAGAACCCGAGAATTACATGATATGGTGGAAGGTATGCGAATATTTGCGAATGATGAAATATGGCATTTTCATCCAGATTATAAACATGTTGAGTCATTTTTAAAGGAAGATGAATTAAAAAAATCATATTTAGGGGCTGTTGCTGATTTTGTGAATAAATTTCCAGCAGCATATATTTACCCATATTCAATTACAAATAAATATGTAAAATCATGGAGATATTATATAATGGAAGGGTATAATAAAATAACGGATCCAAGTAGTAATTTTGGTGTAGCAAATGGTGATTTTTTAAAATGGTTATTTATTGACGATGGTGCGGGTAATGTAGTAAATCCAGATGGAGTAGGATATAGATATGATATTATTTGTTCTGAAAATATAATGCGTAATAGACACATGATACCATTTCAAACAAATACATATGGAGAAACTGTTTATCTACAATCAAGTGATTTAGCTTACCCAAAAGTGATTACAAAATATAATATTAGACCAAAAATCTATATTAAAGATTTAAAAAGGAAAAATACACATGTATTATAAATAAATACAATCATTCGATTGATAATAAAATATATTACATTTTTATAATGAATATATTTTACTATACTTATTGATGTGGAGCACTATTTTCAGTCAACTGCATTTCAATTCCTTCTTCTTGTCGATTTGTTTGACGGCGTTTTATTAACAATATGATAACACCAACAAGAATGAGTGTTGTCACTACTGATGCGGCAACAATTGTTGCTGTAGAAGTGGATGATTCTGAGTTGTAAGGAGATGGATATCCTGCTTCAATAGCAGCTGACACGGCCATGCGATCGTACAAACAAACGGGTTCGGATGGGTTATTTCTTGACATTGTACAGCGTACTTGGTCATTTGTTGTGTCACAATTGAACACTTTTTGAGTATTCGTATCGCAATCGGGATCCCATGCACCACAAGCACAATCACAACCGTCTTTGGAACCGTAAAAAAGAGGATTACACGTCCAGGTTGTAGGAACAAAATTTCGGATATAGATATTGCTGTAGTTGCCCCAAGGAGCACCGTCAACATCTGTTTCATTGGAAAAAAAGAATTGAGGGTGATGTACGGCAATTCCAGATTGAACTTGAATCAATTTGCGATCACTTAATACATGATATCGCAATTCACATATTGGAACATTCATTGACCCTGGAATGCAAATGTCATCATTATTGGGACAATCTAAAGCTACTGACTCAAATGGATTACAATCTGGATCAAAAGTCCCACAACTACACTGACAACCATCACCTTTACCATATTGTTCAGGTTTACAAGTCCAACTTATTGGTATTTCGGCTACATTTGTAAAACTAAATTCAGACGCGGGTCGAATACCGAGAACACGGTAGAGATAGGTAGAATAGGCACAAGTAAATGTCCAGCACACATTGTTTCTCCCATTACGAGGAGCCCAGGAACCAGTAGTAGGATTACATGTAATGGATGTTAGTCCACCTGCTATCAAACCATACTGAGCAGTGTTCCATCCTGCTCCAACTAAAGCTGATATCGCTGAGCGTTCCTGCTGAGCATTTGCTGCCCTGGCAACAGCAGCTTGCATTTCGCCAACAAACCAAGAAGAACATCTATAAACACCTCCTGGATTTTTTGACTCGTCTCTTAATGTTCCACCATTTCCATTTTCATACCCAATATCGTTCCACTGTGTAAAAGGTGTCCTTATAGCACAGTTTCCAGCTTGAGAACAAGAATAATCCATTTGAACCCATGTATGAAATGGAATGGATGTAGAACGGCAAATCTTAGCACTATCAGAGAAACTGATAAACATACATATAATTGCGAATACACTGGTGAAACGTGTTATCTTTACGTTGTGAACCATCGTTTCTAAAAATATATTAACATATATAATTATAATCTTTATATTATAAATAAAAAGTATTGAATAGACATACTTATATATGTAAAAAAATAGAAAATCATACAATCATGTCATTTATTATATTGTTAAAAACAAATTCATTTATTCAGATATTAAATAGTTCACGATTTTTGATCTTAGCATTTTACCAGCTCCATCCACCTATATCAATCAATTGTTGGGCTGTAACGTCAAGCGCCTGTTTTTTTAATAATTTTTTTGAATGCCATTTTTTAAAAGCACCTTCAAATTGAACACGTGTTGTAAATACTTCTCTTACATCATTTCTAACCTTTTCCCATAAGGAGACTACATTAGGACAACTTCTAAATTGTTGATACGTTCGAATTAGACCTATTGCTTCATCCTCAATTTCATCCGTATCACCATTATGAACGGCTTCGTAAAATTCATTTACTTCTTCAACCATCCATTCCGTTTGACAATATTCACACCCATCCACTGCACATTTCTTTCGATCATCATCCATTGTCCGATAATCAACAATTTTAGCCCATTCAGGTATTTTAATCGGCATTCCACCTCTATACCTTATTCTATTTCTAGAACGACGTCTTTTTAATTTACTTATTCTTGCCGATGTTCGCCGTATTTTTCTATAATATCCACCCATTAACTCGAAATCACGCAAATAGGTTTCATCTATAATATGTTGGGTATCCCGACTAACATACGTATCTAAATCTAACATATTATTTGTTTCAATAAATTTTTTGATTTCTTCATTTCTATCGGCAGACAGTGTATTTTTTTCTAAAAAAACACTTAATTGACCAGCATTAAACCCTATCTGCATTATTTTATTTAATTTAATTTCGAAACCTGATTTCTTATCTACTAAATTCATTAACTGACAAAAAAAATGATTTGATTTTGGC